>Ga0209782_1000964_pt1 | contig 14081 bp, 9 predicted proteins | sample WorMetmaBAHAMAS1_FD_187390 | JGI IMG/M metagenome (GOLD analysis project Ga0209782, IMG submission 187390) | Marine gutless worms symbiont microbial communities from Max Planck institute for Marine Microbiology, Germany - Inanidrilus... | ecosystem: Host-associated > Annelida > Digestive system >...
CTGATAGAGCGCGGCCGCGCAGCCGCGCCATGGTGGTTTTAGCGCCGGTCTCATCGATGAACACCGAGCGCTCGGGGTTAAGCCAGGTCTGCCGGTTGTGCCAGCGACGGCGCTTGGCCGCCACGTCAGCGCGCTCTTGTTCGCGCCGCGTGCGCCGTTTTGTCGTCATCACCTCATGCAGCCAATCCTCGTAGCCGCTCAAACGCCGCTTCTTTTGGCCGCCGATCTGGCCCGGGGCAAGACTGCCCGTCTCACGCCAGCGCCGCACCAAATTGACCGCGCTGGAAGCGCTCACCTCGAAGCGCCGACCCGCTTCCCGCGCCAAGGCCACAGCCTCAACCGCTGCGATGATCCGACGACGAGGATCAAGGGAGTGACCATAGCCCATCTTGGGCCTCCACACATCGCAAACACTACATCATGTGGAAACAGAGAATCAGGGAACCTGATTCACGTCAACCTTGAACCGCTCTAAATCTAAACCCACACACCTTGAGGTGTACCACATACCTTGAGGTGTAAATGAAATGTTTATCGGGGAACACCATTGAACTTTACAAGTCTTCGTTTGGCATATGACCAGAATGATTCAATGCCATTAATATGGCAATTACCGCGGGCAAATTCATTCTCGCCATGCGGAACATACAGGGGTAGGCCGTATCCACCAATACGGCCTCTCCCCGGTGAAGGGTGTTGTAAAGGCCCATCCGTGTGGCGTAGCGCAAGCGTCCCCGCCTGCATCGAAAAATGCAGGCGGGGATGCCTGCGCTACTTTTGCGACACCCTCCGGTGGGCGCACAGCCCACCCTACCGTTTGCGACCGGCACGATTCCGCTGCCGGGCGGGAGGGGAACGATTGCAGCGTCCCGCGTAGGGGTTGGTTCCGGTGCAAAATGCGATCCGCAGGGGGGTTCCGGTAAGGTCGAGCGTGCGGCGAAAGCGGTTGACGAGGTAGCGCCGGTAGCCGTCTGGCACCGCCGCCGCCTGGTTGCCGTGGATGACGATGCGGGGGGGGTTGCGTCCCCCCTGATGGGCATAGCGCAGTTTGATGCGCCGCCCGCGCACGAGCGGCGGCGGGTGTCTCTGTACCGCTTCTGCGAGGATGCGGGTGAGCTCGGGGGTACCGAGGTCGCGGGTAGCGTTTGCGATGGCCCGATCCGCCGCCTCCGGTAACCGGTCGACGCCGCTGCCGTGCAAGGCCGAGATGTGGTGGACCGCGGCAAAATCCAGGAATCCCAGTCTACGGTCCAGGGCGGCGCGTACCTGGGCGCGTTCCTCGTCGCCGAGCCCATCCCACTTGTTGACCGCCACTACCAGGGCGCGGCCGCTCTCCAGGATATGGGTGGCGAGTGTAGCGTCCTGCTCGCCGATGCCCTGCCGGGCATCGAGGACCAGGATGACCAGGTTGCATTGTGCGATGGCCTGGAGGGTCTTGATGACACTGAATTTTTCCACGGTCTCCCGGACTTTGGCGCGCCGCCGCACCCCGGCGGTGTCGATCAGGATATAGGGTTTGCCCTGGTGCTCGAAGGGGACTTCGATGCTGTCGCGGGTGGTGCCAGGAGCATCGCAGGTCACCAGCCGTTGTTCGCCCAGCAACCGGTTGACCAGGGTGGATTTGCCGACATTCGGCCGCCCTACGACGGCGATCCGAGTACCCCTATTGCCGAGCGCCAGGGGGATTGCATCCGGCCGCAGGGGCGGAAGCGCCTCACACACCTGCTCGATCAGGACCTTTACGCCGCGGCCCTGGGTCGCGGAGATGGTATAGGGCTCGCCCAGGCCGATGGGGTGAAACTCCGCCGCGGTCAGGGTCGGGTCCGTATGGTCGGTCTTGTTGACCACCAGGGTGATGGGTCTGCCCGTGCGGCGGAGGCTGCCCGCAATCTCCAGATCGGTGCCGGTGCAGCCGTCGCGGGCGTCTACCAGGAAGAGCAGGTGGTCCGCCTCCTCCAAAGCGCGGGCAATCTGTTGTTCCACCGGGCCGGCCAGCCCTGCAGACTCCCCTCTCAGTCCCCCGGTATCGATCAGAATATAGGGGCGGGGACCGATGCGGCCGATGCCGTAACGGCGGTCACGGGTCAAGCCGGGATAATCGGCGACCAAGGCGTCCCGGGTCTTGGTCAGGCGGTTGAACAAGGTCGATTTACCCACGTTGGGCCGACCTACCAGGGTGAGGATGGGGAGCATGGTGATATCGACAAATTTTTGTCGCCCGGTAACGCTTAACTTAATGGCATTGGATTAAATCGCCCGCATTATATAGAACGTATACCCGCATCCTTTTCATGTTCTTGGAAAAACCTCATTCCTTCTTCCGTTTCGCTAATTACAGTCTGTATTACACTGTCGGTAGAATCTTTCAACGCCTTTATATTTTCACGAAGAGGGTCATAGTAATTATTCCACCAACCCTTCGAGGGCAGCCGATGCACTCCGAGGACTTCAAATCCCGATGACTTGATTAAATCCACATTCTTTGATTCAGTCTTGATTCCAGGATAAGCATTCTTCATATATTGTGTTACGGATATCTATCCGGAACATCATTTGACAAGTAATTCATTTCCGAGATCACTGCGATGCCGTTAACCGCCATTAGTGGTCTCCAGGCATCTAGTGTGCCTTCAAATGTTATGTTGTAGGCAGCCCCTTCAGACCACAAAAGATCAATGGTCCCGGATTCCCAATCAAGGTTTGCCATATCGTATTCGATGGCTTCAACTAAATCTTCCAGGCCTTTCCTGGTTGCTCGATGTATTAATTCACCTAAGGGTCTAGATAACTTTAGAGTGGATTTTCTTTCAGAAGAGTAAGTATTCTCTCAGTTGGAGGCGTCAGGGACGATTTCCGTGTAACTTTGCCGTGGCGTTCCAGGATTCCGAAGACGATCATTTTACCACAGCAAATTATAGGTTTTCTCAATCAAAGAGTTAGTTCTTAGGCAATCTCCTAAGCGGCTTCCGAAGTGGACCGGGAAGTATGTATGCTGATTGTCAGCCAAGTTCTTATCCAAATACTTCATGCAATACATCCGGGCGCTGTTTTGCAATTTGAATAAGTGATATAGTGGCTTTACTTTGTTTACGACGTCCTTGCTCCCAATCTTGAAGAGTGCGAACTGACATGCCTAATAACTCCGCAAACTGAGATTGAGACAAGTCTGACCTCCGACGAGCCTCGACCACAGGAGGCAGTTCAACAGTTTCAACGCGACCTACATTTCCCACCTTGATATCACGAACGGCATTCAACGTTTCTTGCCAAATATCACGCCTGGAGTCCCGCTCGATGAGTTCTTTTTCATTCGCATTCATTTGCGGCGGATTCAAGTCGTGGTTTGTTCCTTTCTCTATAGGCGCATCCGCGGTACAGGCAGCTGGAGTACCAGTACCATCAGGATTCTAGGTCGGCTTAGGTTTACGCAGCGGTGCCGGCGGCGATCCCGCCGTGAGTGCGGCCAGGGTTCCATCGTCGCCATAGACGTAGAGTCTGTCGCCTGCCACCAGGAGGCGTCCCGTGATGGGTCCTTCCGTTACTTGGGTTCTAGCCACCAGGCGACCGTCGCGACGATCCAGCCAATGGACGTAGCCTTGGCCGTCGCCGACTGCCACCAGGTTGCCGAGTACCGCCGGGGCGGTGAGGCGTCGGTATTTGAGGGTCCCCTGTTTCCAAATGTCGGTTCCATCGCTGGTGGTTACGGCCCGAACCAGGTCGTCGGAGCCGGTGATATAGAGCACGTCGGCGCTCACTGCCAATCCCGCGTGAGCAGAGAGCCGGCGGCGCCATCGTACGGAGCCGGTGGACAGGTCGACGGCGGCCAGGTCTCCGTTATAGGCGGCAACGTATACGGTGTCTGCGACGACAATAGGGTCGGCATCAATGTCGGCAATGCGCGCCAGCTCGGAGCGGCCACGCGGCAAGGTCACAGTGGTTTCCCAGTGCGGCAGGCCGCTTTGCAGCTCTAGATTGACCAATTTGCCGCCGGAGATACCGACGATGGCGCTGTTGCCGGTGACAACCGGCATGCTGCTGCCGCGCAGGGTAAGGACCGGGGCCAAGTGACTGTATTTCCAGAGCTGGGAACCGGAGCCGAGATCGAATGCGTAGATGCTGTCGTCCAGGGTGTGGACCAGGACGCGGGACCCGGCGATGTAGGGTACAGAGAGGATCTCGCTGTCCACGCGAGTGCTCCAGTGGGCAGTGCCGTCGGACACCGAGCGCGCGACCAGGTCGCCGTCGCTGGAGCCGAGAACGATGTGAGTTGCGTCCACCCCCGGCCCGCTGCTGAAGGGAAGGCCGGTCTCCTGCTCCCACAGGACCCTGCCGGTAGCGGCATCCAGGGCAACGATGCGGCCCTGGGCATCGGCGATGTAGAGACGGACGTCGTAGAGCGCCGGAACCAGGTTGAGTTGCCGTCTGTCCGTACCCGCGCCGGTCTCCGTAGACCAGAGGATGGTGACGCTAATCTCGGGCTCGAGATCCGTGAGCTTCGTAGGTGGGCGAGGGTCCTTTTCGCCGCCGAACCAGGGAATGCGGCTGCAGCCACCGAGCAGCAGGACCAGGAGTACGGTCAGGAACCCCGTGCACACGCGGATTTTCAGGCGAGTTGCGGAGAACGGTGTGCCAGGTCGTGTTGACATTTGAGTCTGAATGACTGGTATCAGAGGCAGGAAAATTCGATTCATCTCATCTATTAACCGTTGCGTAAATCTGTTCAGCATCATCTTCGCTCCGTCTTAGAAACAGGGGAGAAACTATGAATCACCCGAATCTTCGCGGATCGATTTGCGCGTTTTATCCTTGATGTAAATCGCCTTAGCTTGCAGGAGGCAGATTAGCGAGCTTCATGCGTACCTGGTCCGGGTTGGGGGCACCGGTGGTAAGTGCCTGTTCATAGGCGGCGCGGGCGTCGGGGGTGCGGCCTTGAGCCGCTGCGATATCACCCCGCAGGGTGGCAAAGGCGCCACCGAAGCCGGCACCGTCGTCGTGTTTTGCAACCAGGGCTGTTGCTCTTGCGAGATCCCCTTCCGCAATCAGGACGCGGATCAGGCGCAGCGCGGCGGTGCGCGTAAGGCCGGGATCGGGGGAATCGGTGATCGCTTGTTCGAGGGCGCTGCGGGCACCGGCGAGGTTGCCGGCCTTGATCTCAATGCGGGCCTGCACCAGCGCCGCCAGGGTCGCGTAGACGGTGGAGGAGAATTCCTCGCGCAGCAGTTTGGATTGGGTGAGCGCGGATCGGGTGGTGCCGCTGTCGGTGTCGGCCAGAAGACGCTCGAAGGCCGCGGAGGCCTGTTGTGCCGTTGATTCCCGGTAGTCGATCCAGGCACGCCAACCGAAGATGGCTGCCAGGCCGATGCCTGCGCCGAGAATGACGGAGGAGCCGTTTTCCTTCCACCACTTCTTGATTGCTTCGGCCCTCTCCTCGTCCGTTTCGTAGTTGATCACAAGGCTCTCCCGCGGATTTTCGGTAGTGTTTTCAGATAGAGATACCCTACATATTGGGTATACCCAGGGACAACAGAATTACAAACACCACCGGATTTTCGAACCCCCGTGGGCATAAATGCGATCAGGTGTGGGTGGCGAAGAAGGCACCCAGCTCATCCGGTGCGACCTCCGCTTGCTCGCTCCCTTCGCGCAGGGGTTTTACGCCGATCACCCCGCGCGCCAACTCGTCCTCCCCGAGCACCAGGGCATAGCGGGCACCGCTGCGGTCCGCTTTTTTGAATTGGCTCTTGAAGCTGCCGCCGCCGCAGTGACAGATCAGACGTAGCTCGGGCAGTGTGTTGCGTAGGGTTTCGGCCATCACCAGGGCCTGGGCCTGAGGCCCATCCCCGACGGCGATCAGATAGGCGTCCACGCCCTGATCCGGTGGCGACGCTCCGGCCTCTACCAGGGAGACCAGGCGTTCCAGCCCCATGGCAAAACCGATAGCGGGAGTCGGGTGCCCGCCGAGCTGGGCCACCAGGGTATCGTAACGACCACCGGCGCAGACGGTGCCTTGCGCACCAAGACCGTCGGCAATCCACTCGAAGACTGTGCGGTTGTAATAGTCCAATCCCCGGACCAAGCGTGGATTAACCTCGTAGCCGACACCGGCGGCATCGAGACCGGCGCGGAAGCGGTCGAAGTGGGCGCGCGACTCCCGGCCCAGGTACTCCATAATGCGCGGCGCTTCGGCGATCACCGGCTGCAGGTCCGGATGCTTGCTGTCGAGCACGCGCAGGGGGTTAGTCCGTAGCCGGCGGCGGCTGTCTTCATCCAGGCGCTCCGGATTCCCTTCGAGATAGGACACGAGCTCACGGCGGTAGGCGGCACGCTCATCGCCCTCGCCCAAGCTGTTGATCTCCAGCCTCAGGCTCCCGAGCCCGAGGGTCTCCCACAGGCGTCGGGTCAACAGCACCACCTCTTGATCGATGTCCGGTCCCGCGAGTCCGAAGACCTCGACGCCGATCTGGTGAAATTGGCGGTAGCGGCCTTTCTGCGGGCGCTCGTGTCGAAACATGGGGCCGCGATACCAGAGGCGCTGGGGGGTGGAGAGTAAGCCGTGCTCAATGGCGGCCCGCACGCAACTCGCGGTACCCTCAGGACGCAGGCTCAGGCTGTCGCTGTTGCGGTCCTCGAAGCTGTACATCTCCTTCTCGACGATGTCGGTAACCTCGCCGATGGAGCGTTTGAACAGGTCCGTTACCTCTACCAGAGGGGTGCGGATTTCCCGGTAGCCGTAACGCTTGAGGATTGTTCCGGCACGCTCCTCCAGGACCTGCCAGAGGAAAACCCGCTCCGGGAGAATGTCATGCATTCCCCGGATTGCTTGGATCGTTCGGGTCGTTGGTTCCAGCATGGTGAGGATCGACTCGCCGCACGGCGATCAGGGCAATTGGGCCGGATCCAGCGTAAATCGGGCTCCCCCGCGTTGGGTACGGGGAGTAGTGCTCAGATCGAACGGCTTCCCGTCGACTATGATCCGTACTACCGCCGGGTTTCCAAGTTTGAACGAGTAGGGGGGGGCACCCTCCAGAACGTACCGGTCGCCTTTCTCCTTGATGCCGGAAAGCTGGTACTGTTCCTCACTGTCGCGCACATCTGTCCAACAGGAACCGTCGAAGATGATCTCGATTTCACCGGCCTCGGTGGCGGTGATTTCTGCGGTTTTTTCAACCTCTTGAGTTGCTTCGGGACCTGGGTCGGTGGCCGGCGGTTGGGTGGCCGTGATTGTATTGGCAGTGGCGTTCCCTGTATCAACCCTCTCGGTCGGCGGCTGCCGCGAGTCTGGAGGCACCGGGAGGCCTGCGTGCGTCGGGGCCGGCATGTCCGTTTCCGGTAGTAGGGATTGTTCCTCTTCCTTGACCGCGATCAGGTCCGTATCGGTGGGGAGGAGCGGCATCCGAGGTTCCGGGATCGTTTCGAGTGTGGGCACCGGCGCCTTTGTCCGTGTCGCGCCGGCGGTGGACGTTTGCCCCCCCGAGTCCAATTGTCGGATCTGCTGCCACAGGAACACCAGGGTGCCCAGCAGGATCAGGACTCCGAGACTGACCAGACCTGTTTTCAGGTGCCTGCTGTCGATCCGGAAGCCGGTATGGGGCGTGGTGTCGACCCGCCCCAGCGCCGCCGCATGATAAGCGGCCACCAGAGGCTCCGGTTTCAACCCGACCAGGCGTGCATACTTGCGGATATAACCGATGATGAAGACGTCATCCCGCAGGATGCTGTAATCGTCACGTTCCAGGGCTTCGATCGTGGCCGGGCTCAGGCGCAGCTCGCCGGCAACACGCTCCTGCGTCAGGCCTTGGGTCTGGCGGGCGATACGCAAACGCTCGCCCGGGCCGTCCGGCAACTCCGGGTTGGGGTCGTCTTCCCATGCTGGTATGAAAGGTGTGCTCATGGAGATCCTGATCCTATAGGCGGATGGCTTGCGGCGAGTCAGGGTAGCTCTCGCGCAGCATTTCGGCATAAGTAGCCGCCCGCTTGCGTGCGCCCAGCCCGCGTTCTACCCTGACCGCCAGCAAGAGTACCTGGGGGGTCGGCTGGGAAACCTTTGAAGTAGTGGTCCAGATCACTAGCGTCCGGGGAAACTGGTTCTTCCATCTTGTAACCACCTGTAAGATAAAACAACGCTGCCGATTTTAGGATGTCATCGACCTGAACCGATGTGTAGGTTTTTGAAAAGATCCCGCTCCAAGAATCATGGAGATACCTCCAAAAGCGCCCCAATTGACGCAGGTCTCGATACAATCCTACAGATTTTGATCCCGCTATGTGCGAAGGAATATTGCTGAATCAGATGGTTATCTCTGTGGACTACAATCTAAGCAATCTCGGAACAAATAACCATCTGAATTTATTCAAGGGTCTAGATAACTTTAAGTATTTCTATGCAAGTCTCCGTTTGGTATATGATCGGAATGACTCAACCATGATGCACCCGGATAATGCTTTTGCCCATGTCCACCAGCCCGGTGTAGCCTCTCCAGCCATCCGAGTGGATGCTGCTTCCAGCGCTACCCGACCCCGGATCGCTCTCTGTAGCTGCTTCTTGGAGGCGTCAGGGACGATTTCCGTGTGGCGTTCCAGGATTCCGAAGACGACCGTTTTACCGCCCGCTCCGCGACCCTTTTTTCCGCGAACGCGGCATGCGCCAAAATAAGATTCTTCGACTTCAACCTCACCGGATAGAGGTGATGAAGCGTTACAAACCTGGGCGATCCCGATTCGTAACTTCATGAATAGCTGATTAATCGTCGGGCGGCTCCACTCAGCTCGGCAATTTTCGAGGCCGGCAAATCGGGCGCGAAATAGCGTATAATCGCTCTGAATTTAGCTTCCGAAATGGTGAACGCTTGAAATACCTACTTTTCCTTGCATAACATAACCCCAGGGGCCGTCTAAAAACCAACTTATTGCTTTTTAATGATAAAAAATCAGATTTTCTGGTGGTATAATAACTGTGAGCACTTTTATTTCGGATTCCACTATGACTCCTGAAAAGACTCAATCTCCTATCAGGTACCCGAGCGACTCATTGATGAAGAGTGGGAAATTCTCCAGCCTATTTCCACTGAGCTCGAACCCTATACCACTGGACGCCCACGCACGACCGATCCTCGCGAAATCCTGAATGCGATTTTTTATCCGAATAAAACCGGTTGTCCATGGCGCTACCTGCCAACAGACTTTCCCCCTTACCGGCTGGTTAACTATTACCATAATAAATGGACGGACAATCGAACGTTGGAAAAAGTCAATACCGAGCTACGTCAGCATTTACGTGAAAAAAAGTCGAAACCCAGACCCGACGGCAGCCATCATTGACAGTCAAAGCATCAAGGGAACCCCAGAATCCTATCTGAAATCAGGGTTCGATGGAGGCAGGCTCGTTAAAGGAAGAAAAAGAAATATCCTTGTCGATACAGAGGACATATGGATCTTCGGGTTGCAGGTCGCTGGCGGTGCGGAAATATCTCTCGGCCAGTTGGCTCTGCCCCGACCGCTGGTAAATCAGGGCCATGAGATTATGGGCCTGGAGATGGGATGGATCCACGGCCAGTGCGTTGTCAAGCTTACGCCGGGCCATCTCTGGTTGCCCCTGTCTGAGATACTCCGCTGCGAGCTGCACATAGAGATCGTCGGGACGCTCCTTCCCCCCTCTACCTGGATTACCGGCCATCCCGAGAGGTCCCGAATCCAACCGTCGGTGCAGCCCATCAGCAGCAGGGAAGCGACCAACGACAACACGAGTCCTACCCGCCCGGTGCGGCTCATGGCGCGATTGCCTCGACGGCAGGTTGGCCGCGGGTGGTACGGCGGCTGCGATCGCGGACCCTACCGACCAATTGGCCGCAGGCAGCAGCGATCTCGCCCCCCCGGGTCTTGCGTGTGGTGGCTACGATGCCGGAGCCGAGGATACACCGACGGAAGACCTCCATCTGCTCCTGCGGCGAGGTTCGGAAGTCCGAGCCTGGGAAAGGGTTGAAGGGGATCAGATTGAGTTTGGATGGAAGACCTTCCAGCAACCGGATCAGACGTTTGGCGTGGGTGACCTGATCGTTGACCCCGTCGATCATGACATACTCCCAGGTGATGCGGCGGCGCTTGTCGCCCGCGACGAAGGCCTTGCAGGCGGGCAGCAACACCTCCAGGGGATACTTGCGGTTGATGGGTACCAACCGGTCGCGTAGGGCGTTGTCCGCGGCATGCAGCGAAACGGCGAGCGCCACCTCGCTGACTTTCCGCAACCGATAGATGTTGGGGACGAGGCCGGAAGTGCTCAGGGTAATCCGGTGCTTGGAGAGCATATAGGCCAGATCGTCCTGCATAATGTCCATGGCAGTCACCACCGCGTCGAAATTCGCCAACGGTTCCCCCATCCCCATCAGAACGACATTGGTGGGCGTAGCGCCGAGGGCGCGGGTCGCGTACCAGACCTGGCCGATGATCTCCCCGGTCGTCAGATTGCGGTTGAATCCCTGCCGTGCCGTGGCGCAGAAGCTGCAATCCAGGGAACAACCCACCTGCGAGGAAACACATAGGGTCGTACGGCGCCCTTCCGGAATCAACACCGTCTCCACACGCTGTCCGTCGGACAGTTCCAAGGCCCACTTGCGGGTGCCATCCGCAGCAGGTCGCGCCGCGATCGGTCGCGGGAGACGGACGCAGGTTTCAGCGAGCAACCGCTGGCGCAGGGTCTTGGCGAGGTCGGTCATGGCCCCGCAGTCGACCACACCGTGCTTGTGGATCCATTTGAACAGGCTGCGACCGTGGAATCCCGTAAATCCCATACCGGTCACCAGATCCTCGCAACCATTCCGATCAAGGTCCAGCAGGTCGGTCTTGGAGGCGGTGGCGGTCATGGCTCAGGCGCTTAACGGGTGCGCTCGCAAATGCTGTCCGGGAAGAAAAAGGCGATCTCCATGGCCGCAGTCTCCGGCGCATCGGAGCCGTGGACCGCGTTTTCCGACACCTCGGTCGCAAAATCGGCCCGGATCGTGCCCGGTTCGGCCTTAGCAGGATCCGTGGCCCCCATCACCTCACGGTTGCGGGCGATGGCGTTTTCACCTTCGAGTACCTGGACCATGATGGGCCCGGAAGTCATGTAATCGACCAACTCCCCGAAGAAAGGACGCGCCTGATGCACCGCATAGAAGGTGCTTGCCTGCTCGCGGGTCAGGTGGAGCATGCGTGCCGCCACGATGCGGAGACCCGCCTGCTCGAAGTGATCGTAGATGGCGCCGATATGGTTGGCAGCGACGGCGTCGGGCTTGACGATGGATAAGGTGCGTTCGATAGCCATGAGAGAACCTGCTGAGCTTGTGGGATTGGTGCCGATACCGCGGATCAGCGTACGCGCCGGGGTGATTCCCGCGACGATCTCCCCGCGGACCTTCTTTACCGGTAAAAACCGTAAAGTTTACTAAGCCCATGCCAATCAGGCAATCGAGCAGGGCGAGCGCATTTCTAGCCGATCGATCGCCGGCGCTGCCCCTCCGCGGGTGGGGGTGTCGCAAAAGCCCCTCCGTGGGGCGTAGCGCAGGCGTCCCCGTCTGCATTTTTCGATGCAGGCGAAGACGCCTGCGACACCCTCCGGGTGGCAGAGCGAGCGCGTATAAAATTGTATCGTCACTAGTGTCCGGAATATTAATTGAATAATTAGATGGTTATATCTGATTCAGAAATATTTTTTCGCACGTAGTCGGGCTACAAAATCTGTAGGATTGTATCGAGACCTGCGTCAATTGGGGCGGTTTTGGAGGTATCTCCATGATTCTTGGAGCGGGATTTTTTCTCAACCTACACATCGATTCAAGTCGATGACATCCTAAAATTCGAATATTTTTGAGAGTATCTCAAGTCCCAATCCGATAATTCGGCGCTTCCTTGATAATCTGCACGTCATGGACATGGGATTCGCGCATACCTGCGCCACTGATACGCACGAATTCCGGCCTGGTCCGCATCTCCTCGATATCGGCGCAGCCGGTATAGCCCATGCTCGCACGCAGGCCGCCCATGAGCTGGTGAATTACATTGAGCACACTGCCCTTGTAGGGCACCCGTCCCTCAATGCCCTCGGGCACCAGCTTGTCTTGTTCCCCGTCGTCCTGAAAGTAGCGGTCGCTGGAGCCCTCCTTGCCGCCCATGGCACCCAGCGAGCCCATGCCGCGGTAGGATTTGTAAGACCGGCCCTGGTAGATCTCCACTTCGCCGGGCGCTTCGTCCGTGCCGGCGAAGAGTCCGCCGATCATGACGCTGTGGGCGCCGGCCGCGATGACCTTGGCGATGTCGCCCGAGTAGCGTAGTCCCCCGTCCGCGATTACGGGTATGTCACTGTCGGCCAGAGCCTCCGTGACATCCGCGACCGCCGTGATCTGGGGTATGCCCACGCCTGCCACGATGCGGGTAGTGCAGATAGAGCCGGGTCCGATGCCGACTTTGACAGCATCGGCCCCTGCCGCCACGAGCGCACGGGCGGCGGTGGCGGTGGCGATGTTGCCGCCGATGACCTGGACCGCCGGAAACTCTCGCTTGACCTGGGCCACCCGTTCGAGGACGGCCTGGGAATGACCATGGGCGGTATCCACTACGATCACATCCACGCCGGCTTCCACCAGCGCCGCGACCCGCCCGTCGGTACCGGCCCCGACGCCGACCGCGGCGCCGACCCGCAGGCGCCCGTGGTCGTCCCGGGACGCCTTGGGGAAATCCTTGGCCTTCTGGATGTCCTTGACGGTAATCATGCCCCGCAGCGCAAAGTCCTGGTTGACCACCAGCACCTTCTCGATCCGGTGTTCGTGCAGCAGGCCCACGATCTCTCTGCGATCGGCGCCCTCGCGCACGGTCACGAGTCGCTCGCGGGGGGTCATGATGGAAGACACGGGGGCATCGTGGCGGGTCTCGAAGCGCAGATCGCGCCCGGTGACGATACCGTCGAGCCGACCCTCCCCGGTCACGACCGGGACGCCGGAAATGTTGTGGGCCCGGGTGATGTGTCTGACTTCCCCGATGCTGGTCTCGGGGGTGACCGTAATCGGGTCACGAATGATACCGCTCTCGTACTTCTTGACCGCGAGCACCTCCTGGGCCTGCCGCTTGCTGCTCATATTCTTGTGCACGATGCTGATGCCGCCCTCCAGCGCCAGGGCGATGGCCAGCCTGGTTTCCGTAACCGTATCCATGGCGGCGGAGACTAGGGGGATCTTGAGGTCGATGGCGCGGGTCAGGCGGGTACTCAGATCTGCCGCACTGGGCAAGACCTGCGAATGGGCCGGTACGAGGAGGACGTCGTCGAAGGTGAGGGCTTCCTGGATCAGACGCATAGCGATACCTGACGTGAAGACAATTACGCTTGGGAGGGATACAGCAAATTATAATTTCGCACCCTACAAGGGTAAACTCGCCGAGGCGGAGTGATAATTTTCTGCTGAACCATTTTCTTCTTCAATCTACCCGCAGAGTGGGTAGTGTGAGGCTATGATATGCATACATTAGCTGTCAATATGTCAGGTTACGAGTTATAATTCAGGGCTCATGAATGAGCATGAGTTAACGGTTGGGGAAAGCATAATGGAATGTCCAACCTGCAATTCAAGGCATACCACAAAAAATAGATCCGTTCACAATGGGAAACAAAAATATGTGTGCAAAGAATGTGGCAAACAATTTGTCGAAAATCCTCAGAATAAAAGAATCCAGCAACAGTTACGGGATATGGTAGACAAGTTGCTTTTGGAGAAGATTTCAATCGCTGGAATTTCAACAGGGACCGAGATTTCAGAACCTCGGCTGCGACAGTATATCAATCGGAAGTATGAGCATGTATCCCAACAAATCGATATCTCAAAAAAAGGGGTGCTTAATGGTAGAATGCGATGAAATGTGGTCTTCTGTCGGACTCAAGCGCAACAAGCAATGGATTTGGTTGGCAATTGACAGCGATTCCAGAGAGATTGTCGGGATGCATGTTGGATGCATGTTGGATGCATGTTGGATGCATGTTGGATGCATGTTGGATGCATGTTGGATGCATGTTGGATGCATGTTGGATGCATGTTGGATGCATGTTGGATGCATGTTGGATG
>Ga0209782_1000965_pt1 | contig 14078 bp, 6 predicted proteins | sample WorMetmaBAHAMAS1_FD_187390 | JGI IMG/M metagenome (GOLD analysis project Ga0209782, IMG submission 187390) | Marine gutless worms symbiont microbial communities from Max Planck institute for Marine Microbiology, Germany - Inanidrilus... | ecosystem: Host-associated > Annelida > Digestive system >...
TGACGCACAGCCATATGAAATTGTGCGTCTACTGGAAAATCCTTTGCGTCACTTGACGCACTGTCTTTCTTTTTTGTGCGTTTTGACCAAAATTTGGTGCGTCAAATACGCTGTGACGCCGCTTAATGGAAACGCCTGTCTGTGACGGAAGTTCCAGGCAGACGGACACTGTCATCGTAGGTTAAGTGCGAGATGTTTATATTACATCTATGTATATATTACATCTCGCACTAAAAACGGTTTGCAAAAACTCACAATTACAAAGATTGGATTGGATTGATTCGCTAAGCCCTAGGCATTTCTGGTTGGATTGTCGTATTAGTGAAGCCACGCAAATTGAGTTATATGGTGAGTATTATTCACTCCAGGAATCTAATGGAAACGGAGAGTAGTCAGAGAACTCGTAAAATCGTAAATATCGGTAATTTTTCTTGCCGCGCTTCTCTAGATAAATATTTTTCGTAAATTTATGTCAACAATATATTGTTGTTATTGGCTATAAGTTGATAAAAATGCCCGGTAGTGGTACTATAGATCTCTACATTGCGAAAAGTGTCAGCGAGTTGAACAAGAAGGCTGAAAATGTGACTCATGCAGCAAACCCACGAATGTAAGTGCTGAAATAATGTCAAAATGTTGGAAAGTATATTGACTCCTCTTCTTCTTGATAGATACTGCGCAAACTTCAACGAGATTAGCGTTTGGCGATACTGAAAATTTGTTCCAGGATATTTATCGTGAAAATGTATCGCGATACCGGGTATATCCTTATGGGTGCCAGTCAACTCGTCACAGCCTAAAATCGTGTTACCAGTTGACCGTACCTTGTGAGTGATGGTCTATTTGTTCTTGCCGTATATACTGAGGTAACGCATAGGTGAACATTTTCTGAACGTCAGCAACATATAAAAATTTTAAAATTAATTAAAATTAAAATCCAAAACAACAAAGAATAAAACAACAGTAAAATGCTACTGCACTGCAGTTGTATCGACATGCAGACCCTTGCCTGTGACTTTTTACCCTGAAAGTGTCAAGCCTGTAACAGACTGTCTCTTTAGGCCGTATAAGTTTGGAAAACTGACGGCATACATATGGTCCATTATTATTCATTTAGTCTTTTTCCAAACCCGATATTTTTAACGGTTTTACAGTCATTTCTAGTCCTTCAGTTTTCTTTGTTCGTCATTAATTTTCATCATTCCCCATATCTTTGCCTGCTCGTTTGTGATAATTACGTCATCGGTGTTGAGCACTGTTTTAACTGGGCAGTGGGCACTACCTCTCTGGCAGCTGCTGGCTTCGGTGTGTGCTCACTTGTGACAAGTAGACCGGTGACAAGATGACCATGTGACGACTTGACTGTGTGACGAGTTGACTGGTAGCCTATCCTGATACTGGTTCTACGATAGTAGTAACCAAAGCAGAATACATGCTACAATCAATTTCCAGACGGAATTGAGTTATTTGGTTCATCGATGATATTCTTCATCACTGAATCAAATTAGAGTTAGAACCGATTCTAGCTCTGACACTGATCGGGGGCCGATCTGGCTGAATCTGGACTGAACCAGATCGGCGGATATAGACCACCTTCGGTCTGACGGTAACGTAGCTAAACATTCAGCCGCTAACGATACTCATACCGTACCGTTGTCCGTTGTTTATGTATACTAAATTCTCGTCTCGTTGCATATAGCAGTATTTTTTACTTACATTACGTTAAATTCTATCCAAATGTCGTCAGCTAATGTCTGCCAGTTGAGTTTTGCAATCATGGTACTCACACTGCTTGTCCTGTGATATCTGTTGAGTGTATATCGTGCTGCTCTTATTTGGACTGACTCTATCTTTACAACTCCTCCCAAGGTGTGTGGGTCCCAGACTGTCTGGCTGTATTCTAAGACTGGACGGATGAGAGTTTTGCATGCACATTCTTTTACCGAGGATTGCTGATATTGCGACAAACAAAACCAAGGGTCGAGTTCGCTTTCACTGTTATGTAATCAGTATGTCTGTCCCAGATCCAGTGATATGTGGACTCCCAGATATTGAATATCACCATTGGTGGATGCTAGTCCATGTACATTGGCCTTGCTTACATCTATAACATACGAACCAGAATCTTTTTCTGAATTACAGCTATACTTGTGTTGCTATGTGGATGCAGATGTTTAGTGTTAGTAGGATCAGTAAGGTTACAGATAGGTTAGGATTAGTGTTTGCACATCTGTAGATCCTCACATCCACATATAACCGGTGGCCAGTTATGATAGCATGTGGTATTAATTGTTAGCTGATGTTATTATTGGGACTTGCATAATTGGGACTTGTGTAATATTAGTTTCTGATTTATTTGACATGGTTCCAGTGTAGCTTGTTGTGGCTTGTAGATGTGTGAAAAGTGCACAGCCTTTGTTTGCAAATGCGGAGGAAGCTTACCATAACAGAGATGAAGAAAGAGCTTATATTCTTTATATGAGATATTTTAATGTAATTCAAAATGTAAAAAAGTCTGCCGAATATAAGAAAAACAAGGTATTGTGGATTTTAGTTTTTGCTGATCGTCAAAATAAAATTTAAGAATGTGCAGTATATATGTATATATGTATATACCGTGGTGTATAATTTAATCTTATAAATTTACAGCTTGGTATGATTATGGTATCTAAAACTGATTTTCTACAGTTTTTACTACACATTATTGTGTCCAAGGACAATATATGCTTGACTTTATATGAAGCACTTGATTCAAAGATTGTTGCAGTTTTGCCGTAAACTGTCACATTGTCTGGAGGTACATGTATTGTGGTAGATTGTCTTAGTAGTAGAGTTAGAACGATCCTCAAAAACTGGACCAGACCGATTTAGTAATTTGGACCGGCCGAGTCAGTACCTGATCCATTAGTAGTGAACAGCAATGAAAACGATAGTAGCAAGATCATACCACGCCCACCTTATGCATTGTGGTTATGAAAAGATGTACCTAACCATGAAACAGCGTGTTCACTGGCCCAACATGTACACCGATGTGAGAAAATACGTGGCGCAATGCACAACTTGCCACCTAGCTAAAGCCAACCGACACCCAATATCGGCACCCAATAAAAGCTTGCAGCTGATGGTGGTAATAGCTGGTAATCCAATCCTGGAGTCATGTGAATGACGGCATTGGCACTGGTTCGTCTAGCTGTGGATCAAGTTTAGCATGTAGACTGTAGAGTTGATATAACTAGCCAGTGTCAAAGGAGACATACTGCAAACACTAATTACTGGTACTGTTGGACTTGGACCGGTGCCAGTCTTCAAAGACAGACCGCACTGATTCAATCTACAGTCGACCGAACATGGTTCCGAATCAGTACCAAGATCTGTTCTAACTCTACTTAGTACAGTTTTAAAATGATGCATTATGTTGATGCTGTCTCACTAATGCCTGAGCTGTTTGTCCTGTTGAATTCATTGAAATTGTCCATTTTATTTGCTTATCTGAATTAAGTTTTGTGAATCCAGTGAAATCTGGTTCGAAGTGTTGAAGTGTGAACATTAGTTTATGATGTATAACTCATCATAAGATAATTTAAGAAACGAACTCGTGATGATATATATGCTGTAAACTAACAGTAACTTGTTGTATTTAGTTGAAAATGTGCTACCATAAACAACATAAACAAACAACAATGACGTCACTTTGGACCACACACAACCTCTGATTCAGGCCTTTCAGTATGTCAAGTGAAACCAGAACTGGTGTGACTATGAATCTGAATCCATATTTGCAAATCAAATATGCCGTCAATAAAGCTGTGCTAACTGCTGGTAGTGTATCTGTTAATGTCGGGCTCTTTTGACTGTGTATCCTGTTTATTGGGCCCATTCCATGGGACCATAGCGATCCCTTCTGTCATGCGTTGTCGTCATCGTCGTCGTGGACATCGATGCGCAGGCGGCATGCGACAGTGGCGGCAGTAGCGACACCTTGTGAATGACAATGTAAAACGGCTCGCAGTAGCGAATGGGCCCAACATTTTTCAAATGCTTCTTGTTTTGTATAGAGTTACTTCGATGATCTTATTGGCACAAAGAACAGTATAACAGCTATCAACAAAGCTGAAGAGCTTGCTAAGAGTTTGAAGTCTCGGTAAGTGTATTGAATGCACCCATGCGGTGATGACATTAATTATAGACATTTCATGCACGCACTGAAAAGACATGTTTAGGTTGTAACAGGGTGTCTACAACTCCTGGAAATACTGGAAATCTCCTGGAATTTTGTTGATGCTCCTGGAAAAATTTATAACTAGCAGTGTAATTTTTGTACACTCAGGCACCCAGTAATTGTCAGCTGCTGAAAACGTGGGAAGTGCTCGGGTAAACAGGATCACTATGATCTCAGGGGTAGCAACCCTGCCCAGTAATTCTCATCTATGACAATTTGCCAGCCACTGTACCACATCTATTATGTCTTTAAACCTAACCCAAATTACTGTGACTTGATCGTTTTATACAGTTTTATTCGTAATGTTGTACATAACTAAATGTGCATGTAATTATGTTGTAGGTTTAACGGTTTAATACAGCTTGTATTTTGTTTCATTGTCCATTTGTTAAACATGTCCAGGAAATCTCATGGAAATTTGTTAGGCTGGATTTGTAGACACCCTGATTGTAGTTGACCACGGCACATTTGTTTTCATGTTTCTTAGAAGCTTTATGATTTACTTACTTACTTACTGACTTACAGTTTGCTGGCCAGATGGTTGTGACATAACTATCACTTGAATTTTGTGGCAAGTAATAATTACACTGAAGATGTCACAGTGTGTTAGTATATGCACCAGGAGTAGCCTATAACTAGAATACCTAGTGGTATATGGTCGCGCCTCTTTGGCAGCTTTCCGTCAGCTCTCAACACATGGTCAAAAGTTTGACTTCAGCGGATGCTACTCAACAAAAGCCCTAACCATGCAAAATTTTGTGGCGAACGAATAAAAAATGCCCGAGATATCCGCGATCGAAAATTTGTGACCCTGAAAGTGTGGTCCAAAGTTTCCAAAATTTTTTAGGGGATGCTACTCTACAAAACTCACAACCAACCCATATTTCGTCAAAATCGGTTAAAAATGCCTGAGATATCCACAATCATAAATTTGTGCTTACTGTACAAAAAATGGGCCTCGGACATGTTTTTTTGTCACGGAGAGAAATGTGACTACTTAAGTCGCACCTCCTCGCATTAACGTGTGAGAGGCGCGACTAAAAATTATTTTTCAAACCCTGTCAGATGTCCTTCATGAGACATAAGTCAGAGCTGTGATGCAGATTATCATAACTGTTTTGTGGTGTCTTCTGTAAGACAGTGTAAGACAGCTGTGTGCAATGATATGCACACACATGATGTATGTGAGCAGTTCTGACTGAAAATTCCATGTAGGTTTAGCTTTAGGTTTTATTTTTGTGTATTTGTTTAGCGTGGATGTAGTATTTCTTGTATTTTGTCTTTTTATGCCGTTTTATGTTCGTGCATTTTTTTGTTTTCAGTTTTGTTTACTAGCCAATGGATTTTGTGCTGACATAGAACGTTAATCAGTCGATGGGTGAGGTCAGCTTTGGCTAAGTCTAAAGGCTAAAACTAAAGGCTTAGACCAAAAGATACACATTTAACACAGGGAATTCCCAAGTTAAGACTGTTTGGTTCGGCTTAGCCTTTAGACTTAGCGGAAGTTGGCCTCACTCAATGTCAGCTGTGTTGGAGTGTGGTGTTAATGGCTGGTCTGCTGCATGCAGCTATGAGGAACGGGAAGCAATCAGTGTCAGTGAGAAGTTAAGTCAGCTGGATGCAAATGAAGAGAAAGATTTGCCACACAATGATGGTGACGATAGTAAACCTGACGTGACATCGGCCGATAGCCACGCTGCGTTGTCTGCTGAGAGCAACACAAACAAGCTTCTTGGTACTTAATGTACACTGTTTCTCAAAAAAATGACACTGATGTAGCACACTATAACTTCAACATACATTAACCGATTTTGGTAATTTTTTGCAGAGATGTTGCTGAGTGAGAACGCTATTAAATGGTGATTTGTTATCCCATCTTCCCTTGCTAGTGTCTGTGCACTACCTGGGGAAACACAAACCCAAAAATTTGATCTCTTCAGTCATGCTGTATACCGAAAATAACACTGATTTTGCTTGCTATATCTTCCACATTCATCAACCAATTTTAATAATTTTTGGCAAGAAATAGCTACGGAGCTTGAGCTATCATCAGGCTATTTAATTTATTATGTCCGTTTGCTATTATGTCCTTAATTGGCTGCGAAATTACGAAGGCAGAAATAACACGTTTTCAGCGTCACTGGTTATTTGTAAACATGCCATTTACTAAAGAAAATAAGATTCTGATTAAAAATTTGAGTTGAAAGGCTACAATGCAAGGCATTTAGTCAGAGAGTTTTCCAGAAAAAGCTAAAATGTCAGCGTCATCTACAAGTTGTTGCAATAGCTATGGGTTACTGGTTGGTCGACCGTTGTCCCGGCAGTGGCAGATGACGCAGCATCCGCATTGATCTTGTTGACAAACTGGTGTTACACAAAAATGGCTAGTCGAGAAATAATTATTATTTGCATAGTGTACTTAATAATATGACCTTATTGTGTACAGATATTATCAAAATTGATCAGTGTTGAAGATATAGCAAACCAAAGCAGTGTTATTTTTGAGCATAACTAAAAAGACCCATTTTCTGGGTTCATGATTCTCAAGGTAGTGCAGAGACATTAGTTAGGAGAGGTGGGATATCAAATTACCATTTAATAGCATATTCTTTCAGCAATATCTCTGCCAAAAATTACCAAAATGGGTTTATGTGCATTGAAGTTATAGTGTGCAACGTCAGTGTCGTTTTTTTTGAGACACAGTGTATGCTGCTACATTCATATTTACTCTGCTGGTGTTGTTAAGTCCTTTTGGTTTCACGTCTTTTATCCATTTGTTAGTCATTACTGCTCGCCTTACAGTGATTTGACACTGTTGTTTAGCCAGCAGGAAGACCCTCCGACCTGTATAAAAATTGAGTGATGCGTGGTCAGCCATGGTTATCTGTCTGGAGCAAAGTGCAAATGATCTGCATGTAATCCAGCTGATGCCACTGCCACCCTATCATCTCTTGCGTCATTAAAATCCAGAATGTTTCTGCTTTTATGTTACTGGCTTATTCAGGTTGTCCTGGAAAAGAGGCGACTGAATGGGTGTAGTAGTAGTAGTAGTAGTTGTTAGTCATTATTGGACTTCATTGTTATGACACTTCTCATGGCCTGTAATTTTATTGTCAGAATCTTGCATCATAATATGTACTGACTTTTATATTTCTTATTTTATTCTTGTATATGCATACAACTGTGGATTGACAGTTTTCTGATAAACAGATATGTTATGTTATGTTGTGTGTGCTGATGTGCCGTTAAGAAGGTCCTCACTTACTCATGCTAATTGTTTTATTTAAGTTGTTAAATATACTGGCTTCAAAGAGCTGACGTAAAAGAAGTGATTTTTCTGTTTCGGGAATACTCATGGATGAATGAAGAATAAGAGTTGCATCTGGCCATGCAGGAATTTAGCACCATTGTGTCACATTTTTTGTGATTATAATTGAGCGATTCTTTTGATTTTTGCTGTTCTTGAGCTATGATTCTGTTGCTCTTTCACTTGTTTGTAAACTGGCAAGTTTTTACCATTTATTGCATTAGGAGTGTAAGTGTGGTGCTCGTCTCATTTCCTTAGGCCTTGAGCATGTAGGTGGCCATGCCACTGAAATCTATGGTGCATAGTCGGTGCCGTGCCACTTTCAAAGTCGTAGTGTGTCACTGACGCACACAGGTGACAGCAGAATGGCCGTGAGTTGCGGGTTGCCGTGAGTTGAACCCGCAGCCTTTGAGTCACAAGTCAAACACTAACCATTACACGACCAAGCCACGCATGGATTTTGATGGGCAGCAAGATAACTGAGGTTCACATTGAGAATGGCCGTAAATTGTCGTGTTTGAGTTAATAGTTGATTGATGTGATGACTGGTTGAGTGTAGACGGTGGTGCACCAGCAGGCGGAGTGACCGTCGCCGGGCTGTACAGTGCTCTGTGTGACTCGAGTGTCAGCGTTTTGTTGATGGACGTGCGAAGTCGCGATGACTTCAACACGTCACATGTCAAGAGTGCCGACTGCATCAATGTTCCAGCCGACTGCCTTCAGCTTGGGTTTGTTTGTTAGCAGTTGGATTATAGGCTCTCATTGCAAGCACTGCAACCAGTGCTAGATGCAGTCTGTATTGATGTGTGGTTTCTGTGTCTGTCTGTCTGTCTGTCTGTGTGTGGGTTACATAGATGAGCCCTCTGCAAAAACAGCTGAACCAACTGAGATGCCATTTGGTGGGGCAGACTCTCATGGGCCCAAGGAACTGTGTTAGATCAGGGTACATATGGGTGCCACCTGGCAGATATGATTGAACGCTTGATGCTCCGCAGTGATGCAGGGTGTCACTATGACAACTGCCACTGATCAGCAGATGTGGGAATAACTGAGTAAGAAAATGATATTTTAATTGTTATTGCAACTTAAATGTTGATATAATGAAATAACTCATGTCATATCAACAGCAGTCACTTTAGCAGTTTCTATGGTGCTCAGGGCCTGAAATTTGGGTTGCTGCATTACATAACAGTTGGCTGTTAACTGATAAAGAAAATTCTGTAGCTTGGACCAGATGAATGAATTCTGCATTAATTTTCGCAACATGGAACCATGTATTAGATTGGGGGTACATGTGGGTAGCACCTGTGGAATACCATTGATATTGACATCTTTAGATGTGATGTCTAAGTTCGTGGATACTCGTGTCAAATTTATTCAGCATTCTGTGTACCGTGTGTAATTAAAATTGGTTTAGTTTTAACTGAGTTCTTTAGGAATAGGAAGATGGATGTATTTCTGGGACACAGTTTGTATAAAGCTTGTCTGGAAGTTTCAGCGAGTGTTTCTGATGGTTTGTCACGTTCTAGTTAAATATCGTGTTATTTTGTGATCAGATGTACAACAAGCCACATAGACAAACAGCTGCCTGTTGAGTTTGCCGTCGCCTGGCGTAATAGAAATACTGTCGACCATGTGATTATTCTCGACTGGAAATGTTCCGCAGCAAAACTGGATCCTCGTGGATCTATTGCAAGTCTCAAGGATGCGCTTGTCAAGGTTTCATCTTCTGTTGATATTTACACAGACTGACAAGTTTCACTTTTCTCACAACTTCTTACTTGCATTTTTAACAACCATTTTTCACATGCACCTGGGTTAGTTACCCCCCCTCCTTTCCTCCGTGATTTTATTGCCCCACCTCATCTGAATAATGACCTTTAGGGATAAATGGTGCCAGTTGTTATACAGGTCAAATGTCCCTTCTGTTGCTGAAACACATCCTGCCTTCATCCACCACTCGACTCCTAGTCACGTCCTGTGAGTCGCAGGATCTATACGAGTAAGGCATTCCTTATTTCCAGTTGGTGGTCGTAAAAGGTGACCAAGCCTGGCTTTATTTTTAGTGTGTTTACTTTGCACTGTGGTGTCTGTGTTGCTGATGCTTGGTCACTTTAAGTGCCGGTAAAGTGAATTGTTATCTGTGTTAATGATTGTGGAATCTGGAGATGGTCAGAGAGTATGAAGTATTCAAATGTGATGTATCTGTGTGTGTGTGTGTGTTTAAATATTGACAGTTCAATGCTATTTTGGTAGTTTTTGCTGTATTTCTTTAATTAATCTTTGAGGTGTGATACGCTGTAAGTGTCGGTACAGTGAAACATTTTCAATGTTGATTGATGTCAGTGGGATCTAGAGACAGTGCTACGCAATGAGCCGCTGGTGCTTGAAGGTGGTTATGAGGAATGGCTGTTGTGTTATCCTGCATGGACAACTAATGCCAACGTGAAGGCGCCTACAGCTAATGGCGACACGTCGTCCTCAATACCTTCATGTATGTGAATCTGAATTTCAACCATCTTATCACAGTTGCTCTATTTGCTCGCATAGACTTACAGCTGTTATTTTGCCCTATATAAGTGTATATACAAAAGAACGAAAAAATCAGGACACTAGATTTTTGTCCATAACTTCGGCAAATGCTAACCGATTTTTCAAAATTTTTTCACCGGCAGACTCACTGTAAATTTGCAATAAAGTCATTATTAGAACATTTCACCACACCTTAATCGTGCGCCTACACTACCTCGTGAAATTTCCGTGTTTAAAAATAGCCATGGCCAATAATAATCTTTATTCGCCATCATGGCAGAGACAGTATACAAAATAAAGAACTATAAAACTAAGCCTAACAGTAGATAGACAGATACATATACTACATAATACTGAATAATGACTGAATGCAGCAAACTTTGTTGTAAGACACAACTACTGCAAAAAGTTGTAGAAAAATACTTCTTAGTTTGATATTTGTTGATACTGAAGTAAAAAATAATCTGTGTAGTAACGTAACAAAAGAAAATACAGTTTCTGTTTGTCATAGGTAAGTTATCTGCCTAGTTCTTCATCTTTAAGCAGGATCGTTGCAGGGTGAACTGGGCATGCAAGGCATCAACCTTTTTGCCTGTAACTTTCCGAAGCATTCACCGATTTTTTTACTTTCAAACTTAGCAATAAATACATAGTCTAGTGATAGCTGAATAGCCCACCATGCCTTAAACATGCAGCTACACTACTTTGTGATTTATCACTAATCATAATATAAGTTTCAGATCGTCGTTGTTTTTAGACCATTTTATTTCACAAGGTAGTGTAGCTACACCTTTACGGTGTGGTGCGATATTTACAATTACTTTTCTGTAAATAATGAATCTATCAGTGCAAGAATTTTGAAAATTAGTTAGCACTGGCGAAGTTACGGGCAAAAGTCTTGTCCTGTTTTTTGGTCTACAGTGTAGTGTCTCTTTCCTTGCAGTATGTTGATGTTTGTGTTTATATTTGTATTAGTAATTTATATATTTTACATTTAGCGAGTCTAGCCTTTTAGCTACCACTAAATCTAGTTACTTACTTACTAAGGTTACTTTTTCAGTTGCACCTATATTAACAGCATTTTATTGGGCCAGGTCATAGGTCATTAGCTTTTTAAATATCAACATTTGATGTGGCTTTTCATCTTGATGATGTGTATACTTTTATCTTTGTGAATTGCTGGGTTCATGACGAGGCCTAGGTAGTGTGATTGTGGAGGAATGACGAGGCCTAGGTAGTGTGATTGCGGAGGAGAGTACAGGCGTGAAACAAATCAGATACCGAAGTGTTGGATTGCTTAAGTCTATACATGTTTGCTCTTTGTATCATGGTAAGCATGTTGAATACCCTTGGAACAATATGCTGTTTTCTGGCTGAAACTCCTGCCATGCATGTCGTGGTGATGGTTTATTGTTTCTGTTGTACATCTCTCATAGTGTTCAGTATCATTCACGGCCACCAGCTATCAGAGTGGTCGAACAATTATCATTCATTGACTTCACTTCGATCACCCGGATAGTGTGGATGTTAAGAGCATCCAGGACTGACTTTAACCATGAAGATGTACTGGATAAAGATAAAATGAATAAGTCAGCATAGTTTATCATCTAATTATGTTAAACTGTTTATTTATAACCGAAATAATCATACGTGTTATTGAATGTTTTGTCATCGAATCTGGGACCCTCGTCAGGACTAACGGCTGCTGACATCAGTATGTAACAACCTGTCCTTGTCGGGTGGTGTAATGGATTAGACGTTGAACTTGCGACTCACAATGAGGGAGATGAGTACCCCGCATATGATTCTCATGGGGAGAACCCTGCCTACACTTTTCGTGGGGAGTGCCCTACCTATACTGCTCATGGGGAACACTCCGCCTATGCTTATTATGGGAGCATCCGCCTTCACTCCTCACAGTGTACGGTAGCCTTTAGTTTAATTATGCGACATGTTATTGTAGTGAAATCAATTGATTATGATGTTAACCTTGATTTCCTGCTGGAATTCCCCGAGCCGTCAAACATGTCCAGTACGTCGACAACTCATGTTGACAGTGAGTCAGATGCCAGTTTGTCACTGCAGCAGAATGGTTCACTCCAGCAATCAGTGACGCCTCCTTCCAACTCTGACTTAGATTGTCTTATAACCCCGGAGAGGACGAAGCTTTCAGCTCGGCCGGTCAAGGTGCCTTCTATTGACAGAAGTACCAAGCCGTCATCTGTATCAATGTTCTCGAGTAACACAGTGCCTGAAACCAAGTCATCATTGGTAAGTAACGCAGCGTCAGACGCGGCAGTAAATGGCAGCCAACCAACGACGAATGTCGTCGCTCACATTAATAACAAGCCTACAATGGATGGAAACATTAATCAGTTAAACAATGCCACAGACACGCGTTCAGGCACATCAAACCGTGCCACTGTCGACGCAACTCCGAGATCCAGCTTTGTTCCACCTGCACCGGACAGGTCAACTAAACCGGCCGTCATATCATCTTCATCAGACGTGAATGTTCACTCGGCACAGCTGGAGAGAGAACAGGTTGAGCTGAGTCGGCTGCAGATGAAGAAGATGCAGGAGGCGAGTGATTTGGCAAACTTGATGAGAGAGAAGAGGAGATTGGAGGAGGAGATGGAGAGGAAACGACAGCAGCTGGCAGCGTCTGATGCCGACTCCAGTACTCAGTTAGTATTATCAATGTGTGCTGTAATTTTATCCGTCAGCCCTGCTGCATGGGCTATATGTTTTGCTGATGTTTATTCTTTTTCTGTAATTGTTTCTAATGGTCCTCCTTGGAGAAAATTATGTCAGATTGTACTGCATCAGTCTTCACCAAATTTTTACAGTAAGTAAATATTGTGCATATGTGCACATCTTTTATGGAGACCGGTATGAAATGAAATTAAATTCCAGCTTCAACCATTCCAGGAATATTTCTGTTTACTGCTAGGCTGCGCAGGCACATGGTGAGCTTTGTCGTGCATTGTTATTGTTGTCTAGGTCGTATCATGATCTTTATAGCAGTTTCATGTATAATCAGAAGTGTCTGTTTGTGGCACGCCTTTTTTTAAATTTTTTCCTTTAGTAGATTGTCCATGTTTGAATGGTATCGAGTTACTACATGTAACATTGCAGTGTGTGTATCTGTGTGTGTTTAGAGAAATTGTCAAAAGAGAATTGACAAATGATATATCCACAGATGACAGAATAGATGACTCTGTACACACAGTAAGCTCTTGTGCCTTTTCACTTGTCTGTGCTAAAAACTTTAGTATGCTTCTTAAACGTACTAGTAGAAATACTGTGTCCTACATGATTGCGACATACCATGTTTGCAGTTGGTCAGGAACATTTAAAATTTATTTTCATGTTGCAAACATTTTTCTCATTTTTTAAAGGGAATCTTTGGGATATTTGCTGATACGTGAACATAAGTTCATTTGAGTGTGCATATGATAACTGATGAAATACCAGTTACTGGCTGTTTTTTTTTGGTTTTTGCTCTGCAGACTGTCAGTGCAGACATACCCGACACTGATACAGATGCTGCTAATGTATCGGCCACGAGTTCTCACGTGGATGGAAAGCCGACGGATAGAAATGTTGAGTCTGACTCGGCTCAGCGGACACAGACATCTGATGACCAGCAACAAGCTGAAGATCTTGCACGGCAGAAAGAACAGCGCCGGCTCGAACTGGAAGTTACTGAGCAGAAAAGAAGACTTGAAGCGGCGGAAATGGCACGGAAGAAACAGGAAGAGATGGAAAGAAGTCGTGAAGAAAGGAAAAGGACGGAGGCCGAGGCGGAGAGGAGGAGACAAGCTGCGGAAGAGGAAGTGAAAGCGGAGGCGGAGAGAAAGAAGAGAGAGGATGAAGATGAGGAGCAGAAGAAGCGTGAAGTTGCAGCAGCGGAGCAGAAGATCAAAGACAACAACACAACAACACAGCAGCAGAGTTCTCCATCACTTGCCACTGGTCAGTCAGTCAACGTTCTGACTTCAGTAACAAGTTACTGTT
>Ga0209782_1000966_pt1 | contig 14072 bp, 11 predicted proteins | sample WorMetmaBAHAMAS1_FD_187390 | JGI IMG/M metagenome (GOLD analysis project Ga0209782, IMG submission 187390) | Marine gutless worms symbiont microbial communities from Max Planck institute for Marine Microbiology, Germany - Inanidrilus... | ecosystem: Host-associated > Annelida > Digestive system...
TATATATATATATATATTTTTTTTTCTTTTTTTTATTTACCTCACTCCAAGAATTAATCTCTATTAAATCTTTAACATCTACAATATAGTCTTTACCTTAAAGGCGCGATATGATGTAAATTGTGTTAAAAGCGCCATTAAGCTCCAACCAACCGTGTATGACTGGGTTTAATTTTAGTGCTCATTAGCGGCTACGGAGCAGCAGTTAATGTGATGTTTTGCTGGTGACGATTATTATTTCAGTGTCCAATGTTCAAGATGGAAGAGAATCAGACGGTTGCGGAGCCGTTTGCAGAGGAGGCAAAATATTTCACCGAAGTGCGACTTTTGCAGCGTGATGTTAAGATTGTTCTTGAAGGAGCTTCCAATCAGAACTTGCTCGGAACTGTACTTCATCCGGTAAACATCTCTTACTCATATTTTTCTGTATTATAAACATTGTGGTTGCTAATATAATATTCGTCTATCTCTTGCTGTTTTCGAGTTATAGTGAGTCATTTGTCAAAAGTTGCTGATTTTAACTTACCCCACCTGCATTTTGCTGAGATCTTTAGTGTAAACGAACTAGAGTCCATGGGCATTTGTGTAGCATTGTTTGCGTGATTCTAGGTTTAGCCGTTTTGATACAGTATTGGTGTGTGACAGACACGCGTGCGCATGCACACAGATGCATGATGACAGAATATACCGCGCTAGCATAGCAGTTGCTTGGCTAACCTACGCTCAATTCATGTTGAGAATTGTGTGAAACAGTAGTAGTGCCAGTAAGGGGTCTGGTTGAAACTGTTAAGAAAGGTAAGTTGCTTCTCTTAAGGGCCACTGAGGCCAATGTTGATCTCTTAATTCACTGAGCATACACCCACAGATGACGCTAGTATCTCGGAAACCCAACATTGTTTTTCAGTTAATTTCTTCCTGGCCCACAGTCATCTTTCCATCTTGAGAGCATAAAGTCTGTCCTATGCTTGTACCAGTTTCTGCTGCTTAGTGAACAACTTGCCGGGGGCTGCTGCGTGACAGAAGAACAGCTGGGCATGGAATTACTTACTTATTATGTTGCATTGCTGCACTGCAGTAATGCTGCTGAAAAGTCCATGTTATAAATGGACACATTGTAGCCATTATGAATTGAATGGATAGCAGCGTCCAGTGCTGTTTCAATGGTGTGTGGCTTCTGTACCATTTATACATCCCAGTGCGTACTTTTATGTGATGTGTTTGATCTCATCGCAGCTCCGTGTTTCATTTGCTTTTGGCGTCAGTGAAATTTGGTTATTAATTATAGATATTTGTATAACGACCGGTTGGCGTGTACGTACGTTTAGAACGGCAACATATCTGAGCTTCTGCTACAAGAGGGCTTTGCGCAGTGTGCTGACTGGAGTATGAAAAACGTCACTCGTGGCACTGACAAGTTACGATCTGCTGAAAGGTACCCTGCTGCAAAATTTGTCATGTGCGTGAATTTTAGCTGGTATTATTTTGCACGATATGTCATGGAAAGGAATCTGTCGATAAAAGAAATTTTTATTGACTTCATCATATTGTGATCTTCGTTGTATGGCAATGGCATCATTGCTAAGTGGCACAAACTGATAGTTTGAACTGCAGCTTTTCTCAGTGATGCAGCAGGGATGTTGAAGAAAAGCTGATGAGAATTTAGCTACTGCAGTGGTATTTGATTGTATTAAACATCGCAGGTGGTAGGCTGATTTAAGTTAAGTTTATGCAGTATGGCATTGGGTGAAAACAAAGAATGTGAGATTGCATAACACTGAAACGCCCCAGTTTAGTAGTTATTTTCCCAGGTGAACCTAGCCTTTCTGATAATTTGCTGGTTGGATTGAAAAAGAAGTGACAGTTTTTTTATGTTCTGCTTTCTAATGCTGTTGTCCAGCTAAGCATCTCTTGCTCAATTTCTGTTTAACTGTGTTTTTTTGTAGAGTTACTTTAGGTATAGAGTTACTTTAGGTTGGGGCTGATCTTGTCTGTGAGTTTATTGTACAAGTAGTCTTTTCTGTCACCCATGCCACATTGTCAAGTCACTGAAGGAAGAGGGAATATTTAGCTAAGAATAACTAATACATTTGACAGACTTGGTGAATGTAAGAACTATTTACCGATTATTATCGCTAGTTGAATAAACTTTGCTTTGTATGATACACGGAAGAACTGCTTAGCATTACCTCATCAGATCTTGGTCATTAGAACTGTAAATTCGGAGACGATGCAACAGTGAGCAACATCATTGTTGTAGATATATTTTGCACTGTTGCTACTTTATAATGCTGCTGTTATTTTGGGAACCCTTTTTAATGTTTTTTTTCGTGGATAAACATTGCCAAAATGTCATTTATGACCCTCGTATAACAACTTAGCAAAATTAACTGCATCAGAAACCCACTTATTTGATGGAATGTCCCCAATTTTGACAGACAAAATCTCCCTGGGATGCATCTACTTACAGTGTTTATTCTGATGCTAATTGGCAACTTCATTGTATTTGACACCATTGGATGGTTGGGTGCAAGAAACTGCCTTTGGCTTGTAAAAAGTCATTTTTGTGTTCTTCAGTGATGAAGCATTTTATCCAGTGTTGGATTCTGATGTTGTCTCACAGAGTTGCTAAAGAGAAGAAACTGCGAGTATGGAAAAACTACCAGCCAGCGACGTCGGCGATGCCAGTCATTGAGAAAGCCTATGTAGCTAAGGTCTTGTGAAAATTTTACGTTTTGTTGCACCAAGCTTAGTTAACTAACCATCTTTCAACTGATCCACTTTCAAACTCTGTTATTGGCCGATGTGTTGGCACATTCAATCGTTGCTGTAACAGTGCTTTGGTATTAACTTGTGGATAAAGTTGCCTGAGTTTCATACAACTGGACCTTAACCCTACTTAGTGCAGTAGAAATTCTAGTTCTGTTGTTGAGCATGGATAACTTTGGTGATAGTTACCACTAGTTTTTTATTGGCTGGATACGCATTGACGTCAAACCATGGCCTACCATTAGTCCATAATTTTTTCTTTGTTTACTAGACTCCTGAGGAAAGAAGTGTTGGTCTCGTTATGTTGTCTCTCCAACAGTAGTACTTGTATTCAGTTTTGTCGTCGTACAAGTGGTTGAACTTATCTGTTGTATCTGCGCATACTACCGATACTTAAGGCCTGTTTTTCGTCACCTACCAGAACCTACCAGGTAGGTGTTTGGTATGTAAACATGGTAGTCACATGATTAATATACGGCAAGCTGACTGGTCTAGCGTGAAAAATAAACAACTAACAGCCACGCCCTGTTAGGTTCTGGTAGGCGGTGAAAAACAGGCCTTTAGTTTGCACCATTATGCTGATAGTAGAATGTGGTGACATGTGGGTATTGGCTTACAAACTTTGCACAGTGGGAGCAATTTCCCTTTTGTTGGCAGTTTGGTGCCTTGACTTTTTCAGTTTTTTTTAATTATCAGCCGGGTGACAGGAGGGTTGTGTGACTCGTAAAAATGTGAGCCTCTTATCGCCAATTATTTTATTCTGGAACAAATGCAGGAAGAAAACCGTTAACCTGGATTTATTAGTTGATTGTGTTAAGGTTTAATGTCTCACTCGACACTAAATAGGTCGTATTGGAGACGCTCTTCCCAGCCATTATCTTGGCTAGTACTGAGCTGTTAACTTGGAAATAACTGCTCTAATATATTAATCATCGGGGAAAATCCAGTATTACAACTGCTAGCATCTAACTTTACGCAGCATTGTGAGCCATGATATTTGGTAGTAGATGATCTGATATGTAAATACTACAACAGATTGCCCATCATTGAATGTGCAGTATTGCTGTTTACTAATAGTGACTGAGTGTGTGATAATTAGCTACCCCACCATTCACCTGGAAATGTTAAACCTGTGTATATACTCTGTGTCCCAAAAAAGGGAGCATCAAACTTTTCATGATAACTCTGTCGATTCTTAACCGATTTTCAAAATTCTTGCATTGCTGAAAAGTGAAGGAAATTTTCTAAACAAATGTTAGAAAAAATTGCAACGCACCTTATTTATGTTGCCACACTACCTTGGGAAACTAAAGTTCGGTTAAGATTCGACATAGTTGTCATGAAAAGTTTGATGCTCCCTTTTTGGGACACAATGTATATGTGTGTGTGTATGTGTGCATGTATAGGTGGTTGAGGTAGTCAATGGAGATTGTCTTGTCGTGCGTATGCCTGACAGCTCCAGCAACAGGATATTTCTAGCCAGCATTCGATCTCCAAGGTTTGTTGTCTTAAGGCAGCCAATTGTTTATATTAAATAAACTGCGTGATTTACTCTGTAATACGTTCTGCCATGCAGTTTACAGTCTGACGGGTTATATTTATCGTTTGTATTTATAGTGTTGGGGTAAGATACTGGCATAGTTATTGGTCTGGTGCGAGCGACAGACTTGCGTATGGCCCAGCAGATGCCACTACCACTCACTGTCTCTTGCGTCAGTAAAATCCAGATTGGTTTTACCTTTCTGGTACCGGCGCACCCGTGTAGTCCCGGACAAAGGGCCGTTAATCGGGTGTAGTAGTAGTTGTAGTGTAGTACTGTAGTATTATGTTACTGTTCATTGTTAACATTCATCTGGTCATAGCAGTCTGTGCAGTGTATGTAACTGTGAACTTTCACGTATGACAGAAATGTCGTTTAATGAAATGTGTATCGCGCTGTCCTGTACGAGTCATATTTTAAATATGGCAAATCTGGTACATATGTAACTTCGACCTGTCACAATTAGAGATCAAAGTGCAACGGTTGTCCCAGGGTCACCTGAAAAATGGTTATTATGCCTGCATCTACGGCAGGGGGCATAAAGCGATACTGATGCTACAATGCAGTTTGTTTGTCCATCTGTCTGTTTGTACCATGCAGGTAGCTCAACACTTGCTAGCTACTGCGGGCCGTCCACCCACCACCAGGTGAAATGCAGCCACGATCATCTGCTGTGCCAGTTGAATGTGCCTGCCAAGAACATGGGCGTGTGAGCTGCTCACTTGCAGCATTTGCACGATATGCTGCAATTGAGCTGCCACTGGTGGGGCTCTAGTGTTTAGCCACTATACTGGCAATACTTTATTAAATTTGTGAGAGAGTTTTTTGATGCTTTCGGTTGTTAAAGCAATGGACTGGTGAGGTTGGCGGTATACAGCAACAGTCGATCACACTGCTAAGTCACTGTTTACAGGCCAGCTGAAGGTGCAGACCAAGAGGCGCAGAGAAAGAAAGATCCTCGCGCTCGGCCACGACCTCTCTACGACATACCGTACATGTTTGAAGCACGCGAGTTCCTGCGGAAGAAGCTTATAGGCAAGAAGGTGAACATTTGCATTAATTCACCTCATTAATTACTTGCTTGGTTCTTAGCGCAAGATGTAATATATACATCTCGCGCTTATGCTACGACCTGAGTGTCCGTCTGTCTGTCTGTCCATCTGTCTGTGACGGAAGTGCATTGGCGCTATGCATTGGCGCATTATAGCTAATTTAGGTTTCAAATTCCGATTCGACTTTACCGCAAATTGCGGGCGGATCATCTCGCGCCGTGCTAGCCAGTGCTAGGCTCTCTTGTTGAGAATGACAACATTCAAACAGTTTGTGTATTTGTTGGCTAAATCCCAGATTGATTGATTGATTGATTGATTGAGTTATGCTTTAATGTATCACTTGACACTGAATAGTTCATATCGGAAACACTCTTCTCAGCCAGTCTCTTTTCATATACTGAGAAAATTATAATTAAAGCCAGGAGAAAAAAACACGACAACGTAATAAAGCTAGACTGACACCAGACTGAATATATAACAACTGAGTCAACATACAAATCATCGAACGCAAAAAAACTACAACATAAAATGAACCGAGACAAATTATATATAATATCCATGTTTAATCGCCTCTTGCGACATCTGACCTGTAAACGGAGCAGGATGAATCCAGATAATCTGACTATTGGTGATGATCAGGCACAGAATACAGTCGCAATGAGTAGGTTTGATCTTGACTAGACGACACTTGATGTAACACAACATTTACAACACTGTGACATGGGCAGAACTGTGAGCCTATCAGTGTAGCACAGCAGTGCTTACACTGTTGTAAGATCGACCAGTCATGGAGATAGCAAAATTTTGGGGGATCAGAAGTACAAAACCCCTAAACCGATTGACAAAAATTTGGCGTGGATGATTATGTCGTGGGTTTTACATTCAAATCTGGTGACTGACAGATTTAAATGTTACCACGCGTGTGTTTTGTGATTATAATTGAGCGATTATTTTGATTTTTTAGAGCCGTGAATCAGCAGTCAATCTTACACTTGGTTGTAAACTGGGAAGTTTTTTAACAGAAATTATTTGCATTGTCCCTCTTAATTATTGCACTATATTGATGGTGTGATACTTGCCTGCTTCTCTGTAAGTGTTTTCCCATTTTTCACTCTCAGTACTATCTAAGAGATTGGCTGGCAAGAGCTTTTTTTCTAAAACAAGAAGCATTTGAAAATGTTGGGCCCATTCGCCACTGCATGCCGCCACTCGCCCATTCACCAGGTGTCGCTACTGTCGCACGCGCGCATCGATGTCCACGACAACGATGACAACAACAACGACAACGTGTGACAGGGGACCACTATGGCCCCATAGAATGGGCCCAATAACCTATTTTATGTCAACTGGGATGTTAAACCTTAAGTCAGTCAATCCCAACTCCACTTTTAGCTTTTCACATCAGTTGACTGCTAGGCTGTGTACTATTTCTAACCCTACCCCCAACCTTCCAAAATATAGTCTACCTATTCCGTAAATTTTGTGAAAGTCTTTCCGTATTTTTTTTTGTGTTTCACCGCTAAAAAATAAACATACAAGCGGTAATGAAAACAGTTGCTTCTGCCATCATCGACGAAGGTTAAAATGTTAAATGTAAGGGAAATATTATATCGTGGTGTGAATGTAATTGCAGATAAGGTTACTTGGAATTGTGATCTGATTTGTGTTCTTTTCAGGTGAACATTCAGGTCGACTACATTCAGCCGAAGTCTGCAGACTTTCCCGAGAAGACGTGCTGTACAGTCACCATCAATAATGTGTATGCTGTTTCTGCTCAGCTGTTTGTACAGTATCAGAGCTGTACAATCTTTATGTCCATTCATTTTTTTCATGTTTTTTGGTGTTAGCTCCGCATTTTTATCCTTATATTGTTTGCTTTTGTTGTGTTGACTTCAGTTTTTTTTACTGGCCAAGAGATTGGCTCAGAATGACATCTCCAATAGGGCCTATTTTGCATTGAGTAGGACATAAACCTTATCTCACTCGATAAATCAATCGGTGGCTACATTTTTATACATAGTTTTTTTTAAAGATCGTTTGGCTTAGTAGTTGTTTAATTTCTTTACTGCCGTCAGAGAATTATCCAGTGGAAGCTACACCTTTTTGTCGGGTTCAGGTTTTGGGTACAGAATTCTAGGATAGGTGATCTCTTCTAATTGTTCACGGGGAAATCTTGTAAGCGTTCTCATCCATTCATTTGATGACCTACAAACTGCGAAGGACATGCTTCTATTGTTGACTGCCTGTTCAGTTTAAACGGGACAATTTTTATCTGTAGAAATGTTGCCGAGGCGTTGGTGAGTAAAGGTCTTGCGACGGTCGTCCGGTATCGTCAGGGCGATGATCAGCGATCTTCGTGCTACGATGACTTGCTCAAGGCGGAGGACCGTGCTGAGAAGAAAGCCGTCGGCATGCACAGTAAGAAGGAAAGTCCAGTCGTCCGAGTCGCCGACATCTCCGGGGTCAGTCGCCAGTGCCACTTGTCGTGTTTTGTTGCTTCCTTGTTTTTCACGAAATTTCATTGGCTGCCAGGGTCCAGAGGGTTGACACGCATCACCGTTCCAAATGTCGTCAAAATTGGTCAATCCCTTGTGGAAATATTGCAGTTTTTTGACTTTCCAATATAGCAGACGTTGCCATCTTGGATTTTCGAATTCGTGAAATTTTATTTGCTTACGAGGTACAGAGGGTCGAGACGCGCATATGAGTAGAACGGACAACTTAAGTAATGCGGCATGTATGTTGTTTTATATATCCGAGTCCAATTCCAAGATGTACCAACAAATTTTGCTAGTTTAATAAGCATGTCTCACATTGGGGGAACTTTGCCCCGTTTTTAGCGCGACATCTCGCGCTTATGCCATGATGCCAGTCCGTCTGTCTGTGACGGAAATGCATTGGCGCATTATAGCTAATTTAGGTTTCAAATTCCAATCCCACTTTACTGCGCATTGCGGCCACCGTGCTGCTTGCGGGTGAGTCATCTTGCGCCATGCTAGCCAGTGCTAGACTCTCTTGTTTATAAGATGCAATAAGTGTTGGTCTTATCTGTGGGAACTGAAGAGTTACTTGACCAAGTTACATGACCTGATATGTAACAGATGTGGTCATGCTTATATATATTTTGTAGGTTTGGCAGTTTAGTGTTTTCACTTAGAATGCTGATGAAGGATACGGAAAATTTAACGTCTCTGACACAATGTGATCATTGATGCAAACGACGCAGCAGCAGCAGATGGACGATACATGTTGCATTGAGTTGCATCTACTGCAATTATCTTATCTTTCAGTGTTAATTTGTAATGCTGCAAGGAACTCATGATCATGATGATGCTTTTTCCAGTTAGTGTATGGGGTCACGTGATTTGTTGCAATAAGTAAGTAAGTAATTAGATTTATATAGCGCATAAAGTTATCAACCTCTAATGCGCTGCATGCACTAGTATCGCGCAAACAGATACGTCTTCAGCAAACGTCTGAAAGAGTCAGTGCTGATTGACGGGTCCCTGATGAACTCCGGGAGACTGTTGCAGTGGATGGTAGGTTGGCAGCAGCAGTGGTGGCATATGCTGTTAGTGACAAAAACGGAGGATACAGCAAAGCATTAGCGCAAGCCCAGAGTATGTGTGTGTATCTACATAAAACACTTGAGATGGCACTGATACAAGGGAAGGAAGAAAGAGAAAAAATAGGAAAGGGATGCGGAAGAGCATGTCAACATGATATTTTGCTGTGGAAGATTTAATACCGTTTTTTAAAATAATATTTATGCATGCATGCATAGGTGAATAGGCCTAATATGTTTAGGAAATGTCTTTAACATTGTTGCCAAAGGATTCGCTGTGGTTGGGAAATCAGCGGCGGATTTAAAACCTTGGAAATGGATATAGCATTTCTATGTAGACTCTATGATTCTACGAGGACTTGACGGTTACCCCACAAGTATTTTTAAGATATGTGTAAGGTGTTAAAAGGCTATGCATCTTGTGATGTGTGCACAGGATGTGTCGAAAGCCAAACAGTTTCTACCATTTCTCCAGCGTGCTGGAAAGACGGAGGCATTGGTTGAGTTTGTTGCTAGTGGATCGCGGCTAAGACTATACATACCCAAGGAAACGTGTCTTATTACGCTTCTGCTGTCAGGTGACTGTGATATTCTGTGCCATAATTAGGGATGATAAACGAAGTTCGAATTTTCGAACTTCGATTATAAAATTCGAATTCGATTTGCGTACATTTGGTATTCGAATCTCAGATTATTGAAATTTGCCCACTATTTTCACGTAGTAATGATCTGCTTCTGTTGTATTTTGTTTTACCAGTACTAGCGAAATGATTGGTTGGGAAGAACATCTCCGAAATGACCTGTTAGTAGGATTAGCCAGCCGGTTTTGGACCATTTCTATTTCCGGTTTGTCTTCCAGTCCGTCTAAAACCCTGCATGGACCGAAATTAAGATTTTTGGTATGGGCCGAAATTTAAATTAGTGATGGACCTCTTTCTTGCATATACGTAACATTTAGCGGTAGTTTGTGGATGACAAACCGGAAATAGAAATGGTTCAGAACCGGTCGTCTAATCCTACTCCTGTTTCATGTCGAATGATGTATGAAACCTTAACTCATTTTATCGACCATTAGCCTAGTGCTAAATCTAACCACATCGATATCATATTGTTGATAGGAATCGACTGTCCCCGTGCTGCAAGATCAGCTCCTGGCGTTGGACCAAGTCAACCGGCTGACGAATATGGTGACGAAGCTCTGACGTTCACTCGTGATTTAGTACTACAGCGAGAGGTTTGTCACAAGATGTTTTAATACAGGTTAACTTCAGGTTATTGGTATTGGTGATGTGTACCATTTTCTGTTGTTAATTCAATTACATTATTGGGCCCATTCTATGGGGCCATAGCGGTCCCCTCTGTCACGCGTTGTCGTTGTTGTCATCGTTGTTAAAGATATCTTATTTCTAATTGAATATTCATCGGCCATTTAAGTCCTTATTGTTGTACGAACTTCACAGTTTACAATGATGTGTAAGGAGAAGATGGACTACATTCCATAGCTTAAACAGCAAAGTCAGAAAGATGACGTTTCATGTTTAGCTCAGCACCATGATGTTAGTGTGCTTCTTGGTAATTTCACCTGTCATGTGTAATTATCCGTCCCTGTGGCTATCATGGGGCCATAGCGGTCCCCTCTGTGACGCGTTGTCGTCGTCGTTGTCGTCGTTGTGGACATCGATGCGCAGGCGGCGTGCGACAGTACAGTGGCGACACCTAGTGAATTGGCATAAGGCGGCTCATTGTGGCGAATGGGCCCAACATTTTTCAAATGCTTCTTGTCATGGCATGGGTAGATCTTTTCCCATGTGTGTCTGTCTGTCTGTTTGTGCTCTGAAGAGGACAGTGACTTGATCAGTTCAACTATCGATATCAAATTCGGTAGAAATATTGTCGTGGCTAGGGTTAAGGCTAGGATAGGTGAGAGGCATGGGTCTGCTTCTCCATATGATGGCACATTTTTTTAGTTGAGTATTGTTACAATCCGCATAGCAAGGATGTATAGGTTTTGGCTTGTGTGTGTGTGTGTGTGTGTCTGTCCTGGTGCCAAAAGCTGATAATTTTATCACTACATCACATTTTGCATTCACCTAGGGGAGTTTTGGACCCATTCAGGCATGTTCGTCTTTCCTGGTGTCTGTCCATGGCTTTTTGCCCCCTCACCTCAGTGGCGGGCTGTGCAATCCAGCCTTGAGCTGATTCTAGTTAATTATGTGTTGATTTTGTGCGTATAGGTTGAAGTGGAGGTGGAAGCGATGGACAAAGGCGGCAACTTTATTGGTTGGCTGTACATCGATGGCGTAAACCTGTCAGTTTCATTAGTGGAAGAAGGCTTAGCAAAGGTTCATTTTACGGCGGAACGCAGCAGCCATTTCAAGGCTCTGCAGCACGCTGAGACAAAGGCTAAGGACAACAAGCTCAATGTAAGCAACACCACCGTATCCTGTATGGCGCAGCGGTAGAGCATTCGCTCACAAGGCAAAAGGTTGCGGCTTTAAATTTCTGCTGGTAACAGCTTTGGACAAGATGCTCACGCACGTGCCTGTGTTACCAAGCAGTATTATTTGGTACTGGCCAATGGGCGGTGACGCTCTTCAGCTGGGAAGGTAACCACAGGCCGGGCAGAAAGTAATAGCAATTTACTAGCGGGTGGATGGCTTAGTCACCTGTGGGTTGACTGCACACCAGGATCAGCTTCGGGCCAGCGCTCGGTAACGAGTACGGGAGAACCTCTAACCTTTTTTTTTACGCAACACAACAGTGTGTTAATTTATTACTGATGTTAAACCGAAATGATCAGGTTAAGATTTGTGTCCCACTCGGCACAAAAAAATTGTTCCTTATATTTAGACACATTCTATGCAGCCAGTGACTTATTACTAAATAAACTAAACTTAACAAGAGCAGCTGTACACTGAAAAACTGACAAGTACTATATAACACAAACTGCAACAGCTTGGTGAACCTTGACCTTGCAGTTTTTTTCTCTCGTAGTCCATCATAAATAGTCGTAATGTAATGTATGTTGGTGTGTGGATGGTTGGAAAGGTGTGGTCGCGGTACGAGGAGCCAAAGGAGGAAGTGGAAGAGAAGGAGACGGAGGTCTTGGAGAGAAAGATCAGCTACAAGACGGTCGTGGTGACGGAAGTCACTCCGGAGCTGCACTTCTACGCACAGAATACAGAGACGGGTCAGTTATCATTATCTGCTTTACACTATTCTTACACGCACATAAAACGTAGTCCTTCCTAATCTACATGGGCATTTACACGGATAAGGGGCTAGTGCATTACATGGTGTGCCTGTTTATGTCCCAGCTATTGCCGGTACCAAGTTATACTGCTTGATGACAGAGGCACGTGAGTGTGAACAACTTGCCCAAGGTTGTTACTCAACAGGGCAGCGGCTGGGGTTCGAAGTTGCAACCGTTGAGTCAGTAGTCCGATACCTTAATCACTCACTGCAACAGGATTATTATTAGCCCACATTGCTAGCACTGCAATGCAAGCTATTCCTGTGCATATCTTGATGTAGCACATTCCGCTTATCTGTCTGTGCATTGGTCATATGTGGAAGCTGTGGAAAAACAGATGAACCGATCGAGATGCCATTTGGTCGCAGACTTTCGTGGGCTCGGGCAAACATGTAGTGGATGTTGGTAAATATGAGCGCCATCTGGTGAATACAAATGAACCGTGTGTGTGCTGGACAGCACAGCAGTGTGGGCTGTCACTGTTATCAATGTAGCAGTTTGTTTAACATAACAGAGATGACCAGCGACAACTAAATCAGACAGATAACGTTATTTTTATGTTATTTTTATTTTTTTGTATTCGTTATTTTTTTACTTTAATAGTTAGCAGCCTTATTGGGACTGCTTATCTCTGAGGCCATATCAGGATAGTATGGGATTGATCTGTTTCACAGACTGTCATGTTACTTTTGTGACCTGACCTGCATATTTTATGGAAACTTTGTCGGTATTATATTCGCTATTTCACAGTGTGTCCTCATGGTGTAATGGTCAGAACAGTTGACCTGTGATTTTAAGGTACCAGTCCTCATGCCTTACAGCTAGGAAGATAACCATAAGTCTGGTATCACACTAGCTATGAATCACAAACTAAGATAATTCATCCACCAGTGGGCTCGAGGCCTAAGGAGGAGAACTATGCACTTTGCCTACACTCCTTTATAGTGTATCGTACTCAAGAGGTAAGCACTTTGGCAACTGCCTATCATCGAGCACATAATCGTCAGGCATGGAGGTTGCTCGTGGAAATGGCAACGTCCATTCGACAAGCGACATGACAGTGATGTAAGCACTCGGATTATGCTGCAGCATTGCTGTTATTTGCAGCGTTTCATCGTGCATTGTTTCAGGTCCGTTGTTGGAGACATTAATGGAACAGCTGAGGTCGGAGCTAGACAATAATCCTCCTCTGCCGGGATCGTACACGCCAAAGAAGGGCGATCTTTGTGCCGCAAAGTTTTCTGACGGCGAATGGTGCGTGTTGCCGGTTAATGGTGTATGCCAGCTTCACTGTTATCTTCCATGAATGTTATTGTCATTCTGTCACAGAAATAGATGTCTTAAAGCTTTTAGCTAAACAAAATTTGTCTGTGTTGTAAACTTTAAAGAGTAAACGTGTTGCAGTTAGAAATTAGAAACCATGGGCGGACAGCTAGTCCCAGTTAAAATATCCATCATTCATTGATGCAGTATGTCAGGATACCAGTTGCTGTCAGTTAGGCCAGACCAACAACAGATTACATCCTCATCCTCATTGTATGTGTCCGTGATTTCTAGAGTTTAATGTCTATGGAGCCATTTAATTGTCATCAGCCGTGTTTTATTAAATCTTCATCGAGTACATTTGCTATCGTGGTGCCCCCAGCAGTGGCGTAGCTGCAGGTGGTTCAGTGACCGACGGCTCCGACCTCCAAAAGGTTCCTAGCAACAAGCGAAAAATGCAAGGCCAGCAAAGTTTTGTGACAAGATGCATGAACAGTGGGATTGCAGTTTATAGCACGATCATATAGACTTTGTCTAGCAGACTTTTTATGATGCATCGACAGCCATCGTAAGATTCTTTTCTTGAACCAGAGCCCACCAACAACAGAATGCTACACCACTAATCCTCAGAGC
>Ga0209782_1000967_pt1 | contig 14071 bp, 10 predicted proteins | sample WorMetmaBAHAMAS1_FD_187390 | JGI IMG/M metagenome (GOLD analysis project Ga0209782, IMG submission 187390) | Marine gutless worms symbiont microbial communities from Max Planck institute for Marine Microbiology, Germany - Inanidrilus... | ecosystem: Host-associated > Annelida > Digestive system...
CTTTTGTACTCAGAATGATCTCCCCGTTCAAGTGCTTGCTGCCTCCGTTTAATCAACTGTCGGAAGTGGGATGTGACCCACGGCTTGTCAGTCGAATACCGAGTTCGCTCCACCCACGGCAAAAAATAAACACCGACAGACACACAGACAGACAGACATGCTCATCACAACAGTCCACTCCTCTACCGAGTTCAGAGTAACTACCAGCATTACTCTCAGTGCAGCGCCAGTCTTGGGTCTCTCGTATTATTTTATTATTTAACAGAAACACAACTAATGCAGTCCATATGCATACAAAAGTATGTTGTGTGGTAACTTCAACTTATCTAGTGGCTGCGTAAGCCAGGACTAAAATACAACATGCTTCCTAGAGATTCACCATACAGCAGTTTTACAAGATTCCCTGTAGATCAAACACGCTTACTACTGCAGTTGAAAAATCCCGTATCGTACCACGGGTAGTTGTGCCGGCAGACCATGCAGTGTTCTGTTACTGCTACTGACTAGCTTTATGAAAGACAACATGTAAACTATCACAGTAATCTTGATCGCCAGACAACAACGTGTGTTGTGTGAGCGTACTCGTCAAGGTTGATGTCCAGCAGTTTGTGAGGGTCGTCAGAAGTCTTCACTTCCACCTCGTTGTCCGACAGAGCCGCTCCCTGACACAACATCAACAACCGATCCACCACGTCAACACCTGCCATCTTCACGTGCAACATGGTACTGGCCAACTCAACGGAGGCATGGTGCGAGTCTTGGACGTCAGCTACAGTGGTCAACCTGTCACCTGTGACTGACTGACCCTGTCATCAATCAACCTGGTTTGAACGTTCCTCGTCAGATGTGCTGTGTGATGAATCATGCCTACATCGGCCCAGGCCTTTCTACTGCACGTCTACATAACTGAGGCTCAGCATCCTCCGATAAGTACGTATGTGCACTAGTTCGAGAACTTGATTCTGCTGTGAATTGAACTATCAGTCAAACGATCAACAGTTGTGTTTTAACAGCTGTTTTCCACGAGAACATAATCTGTGCAGTTCCTCATCGGCTTTCTTCTTACAACTATTTCACAAGAAACTCCAGAAGATGAGTTTTTTAACAGCGATAGTCACCTGCTGTATGGAGTTGGTTTGTTACAAAAATATACTTTAAACATTACATTACATTTCTGATTAAAGCAAAAACGTAATGTAATATTTAAACAGTATTTTTGTAACAGACCAACTCTATACAGCAGGTGACTATCTAAGCAGTAGCCCAAACTGGCACCCAACAGTTTTTTTTGCAACTGTACTTTTGCATCACACCACACTACATCAAAATTTTCCTTTACAAAATATATCCTAGGTGAAAGTCATGGTTATGCTTGCAACTCTTCACTTAAAATAATTATGTCATAACCACCTGTTTTGATAAACAATGTTTTCCCATTCAGTAAAGTGTTTCATCAGGTTGGTAAAGAAAACATGTAAAACTTTCTATAACACGACCAATTTTAGTTGCATTATAGAATGACCCTGTAATCCATCAACCTGGTTTAAACATTCAGTGTTGTCCAATGCCTAAATACTAAACTAAGAAGCTCTTGAATCTACCTCGGGAACATCGATCGCAGTGCTGACGACATGCATAACAGGAACGTCATCGTCATGATCATCGTCGGCTGCTGGCGCCGCCCCGTGGCGACGTCGCTTGCCCGACTTGGCTGTTCGCTGCTTCGCCAGTTTCTTGTTACGTCGACTCTGACGTTCCAACTCCTGCTCCTTCGCCAGCTTCATGTACGTGTCAGACGACGCCAGACCTACATAGATGTAACATGCGCACCATAGAGACAGCCCACAACCACAGATACGACATTGTAACTCAAGAAAGTCTGCTTTCTCGTTCAAGTTACTATGCAGATTGGCACTTAGTGCACTGCGACTCCCTTCATCTAAACTTGACAATGTAACAGCAACACTGACACAAACCTTCATTCATTCTAGCCTTGTATATCTGTACATTACAAGTGACCATGAAACTCCAGTATTTCTGACTAGCCTCGCTGAGAACTATAGAACATAAGCATTCACTGAAAAATCGTGGTATGGAAATACTTTATGTAGCTTAACCACAAAATGGAACAATCATGGAAAACCAGATGGAATAGGTACTCGACGAAAGAACAAAACTGTCGCGTTTCGTAAATCATTTTAACTGTTTTCTGCAACATTCACAAACTGCTGTTGTGTGACTTATTTTTTATCACACAGTTACCAATACAATCTACCATATCACAATCAGAAGTGAAGCTATGAAAGTACAGACCGGGCACTCGCAGTGAGATTGGCAGATCAAGTTCAGCGACGGGAACATCATGTACGTTGACAACATCGCTATCTCGTGCCTAGCATCACACAGATACACACTGATAGTTACATGATCTACATCCACAGATCACAATACAGACCGAATTTCACACACCAGGGCCCGGCTGCACCATCCATACTTAACTTAAGTAGTCCTTAAATCTCCGTTGAATTGGTTTACTTTTAGTTTTCATGTTAATTTGCTGCTGTACTTCTGCACATTAGACCAAGCTGTCATCTAAATATTCATTGATACCGTGTCATATACCGTATTCCACCAAATCTTAAACCAATATGAATTCATTTTCGCTCTTTCAATCAGCAGTAAGTTCCTGCTTATTTTCTTCTTTATGTACAATAAAAAGCACAATGCCCTCACAAATACTAACACTAACCTTTGCTTTCGAAGGTCCCTTCAAATAGTGTGGGTTGTTTTCCTGTTCAAATTTCCGCTGTTCTCTCATCTGCGACATCAGTTCAGCTCATTACATGTTACAAGTAAACACAATATTACTAACATTATGAAACTATATGTATATAGACACAGATACACAGAGATCAAAGTGATCTTAAAATACAGACAGATTCACTATGACAAACACTAGCGACAGATGGCTATGGGACATGAATAGAAAAGATGCCGCCATGCTCTCTATACAGGTGTGTTGACTCACATCCATGTCTTATGCCAAGAAGTCCAGTTCACTGGTGCAGTACATATATCATAGTCTGTAACTGATTGACTGAATGACGTCCCACTCGATACAAAATAGGTAGTTTTTGGAGATGCTCTTCACAGCCAATTGCTTGGCTAGTAGTGCGCACACATAATATGAAACATACAAACATATGCAAAAAAAGAAAGAAAAAACCTTAGCTAATACACAACATACAAAAACAGGCTAACAAAACATAAACAAGAAACCTATAACTACACCAACAGCAACAATCAACAGTAAGAACTGCTCATGTTTATGCATGTCATTGCACATACAACTGTGTAAACAACACAGTTCTGATCATCTTCCGTCTTAACCTCCAAACATCAATAGTTGTGCTGCGATCTACTGGAGGCAACGGGAAAGTGTCTGTGATGCATAGCTAGTGTAAGTAAGTAAGTAAGTAAGCTTTATTTGTCTTTGGTAGCCATAAGGCTAGATTAGTTACAATAATACAAATACAAAAATATCACTACTAAGACAAATGTGAATACAAACTAGATTAGCAAGTATATAACATTTGCCATCTGTGCAATGGTTACACAGGTGGCAAAATAAAAATAACAAAAGTAGAGCGTGAGCAGCACCTTGGCTAACTCTTCCTCTGTCAGTTCTCGTGACTTTGTCACTGCGTCGGTCTGATACGATGTATCTCGACTACAAGTTAGCAACAAGGCAATCAGACATCAGCCGCCGTGTTCATTCACTGTCACTGCCACTGTCTATCCACAGTCATCGGCTGCAATAAAGTCCATATCCGTGGAACCAGCAACTGAGGAAACAAATTGCTGAAGTAATGGTAACAAGAGGCCACATCATCGCAGCAAACATGTTCAGTCACATTTGCCAGGTGGCACTGATATGTATCCCCGTCTAACAGATGGTTCCTCGGGCCTATCCAAAACTGCCCCTCCCCCAAACAGCATCTCAACTGGTTCAGCCATTTTGCTGGGCTCACCAATGTGACCAACAGACAGACAAACAAACCATGCCACAACCTAGAAAAATAAAGACCACAGCACTAATAGCTATTCAGGCCATGACCTATACATGCTGCAACTGCATGCTAATATTCCACAGACCAATGACTTCTGAAGAGCTAGTCTGTAATAAATTCAACATTTTACAACGTAAATACCAGCACAATTTAAACAAGTCACTACACTACCTTGTAGAATACTTAGCCAGTAAGTAACCGGTGTCAATGCAGACGGAACAATTAGGACGACATCAGTAAAACTGACCCGGCAGAGCGGTCGGACGATGGAGCAAAGATGCTGCTGCTGCTGGTCACATCCTCATCTGAACTGTCAGACGGAGGAGCATTGATCCACTTGTCAAGGTCCAGACTGAACAGGACACACACACGGTAACTGTAACAACTACTCATTACCCATCGTGGCATATACATTACTGCATTCAGTAAACACAGAAACAGTACACAGATGATGCATGGTTGTAATGCGACACTGAGCTATCACGTCTCATGTTTCAAATATCAACACTCGGCCCCATGTTGACATTTCAATCAAGGTTCGTCACATCTGTAGGTCTCACAAACAACCAAGTGTCATCTGTTTTGTTGAATAATCAACTTTGAAATCTTTCAAATTTAAAAATATTTTTAATTAAAAAGCGACGAGTGTCTCGAGGTCAGAGGTCGCCTGTAACTTGCCTATGACGACAGCAAGAAATGTAATTACATAATGCTGCTTGCGCCTGTACGAATAAATGCAACTTCTTGCAACATCATTAGCCATATGTTATGTAAGATGCAAAATGCAAAATGAAGACCCACTGTACACCTCCACTGCGGAGAGTGCCGAAGTCAATTGTGGGGGGGAGTCTGAGGTCTACAATTGCCCCGTTACTGTCAGTGTGCCACTGATCATCTCAACTGAGAGTGGAAGTGATAGAGAGTATACAGTATACAGTATATACAGACCCGTCTGGCAGAGGAACCTTGCTCTGTGCCTTGACAGCGACTGGGTTCAGCTCTCCAGCGAACAACTCGTTCACCTCGTCAGCAACCTTCACTCCCTTATCATGCAGACGCAGCACGTAGACAATCATCTGCTGTATACAGCACGCCTGCACACACACACCGACCACAGAGACTGAACCCACGCAACCTTCTTATCATAACAGGGGCACGGTGCAAATCCAAGACCGTTCACCACAATCAAGAAAATGGCGACCGACTGTGTCGCGGAACAACAAGTTCTCATGACAGTGATCGGTTACGGCGCGATCGGCTGTTTACTTTGATTGCCTGCATAAGTGACTGCGGTGACCGGTCGTGAATTTGCAACATATCCATGAAAACATTGCCCTGGAAAGGAAAGGAAGCGTACAGCAGTTTGTGCTACAAGCACCGCACCGCTACGGGAGCCTGCATGCCATATGGGATCACACAGAGTTACCTGCCACCCAGCAGAGGCAGCACTCCTGCCATTACCCCGACCGGTACAATTTATCCGCCAAATAAGGATGAAAGGCTGAGTTGATATGAATGACACAAGTAAACTACTTGTCCAGAGTCGCCAGAGAAGTGCCAGCTACACCAGGTATCAGCTGGTTAAGCTGGCCTTCTGCCCCCCTAAGCACAGTAGGTGAAAACAACTAGCCCACAGCTGTTACTGCGTAACCAGCTTCAGCGGGATTCGAACCAGTGTCTATCAAACACGAGTCGAATGTGCTATTCACTCAGCCACAAACGCTATGCCTGTTTGTCTGTCACATAATTCAGAAACCATGGCGGCTGGATGGCCGGCTCAATTAGCTCAATTAGCCAGCAACTTTAACCGACTAGATCAGTGTGTGAGCAGTGCTGGCCACAGTGCCTACTGTTAGGTAGAATTCATGTTTCTTCCCCAGCAGTGGCCGAAGTCATCGCCGGTACTCATTTTGCCTAGCCACGGAGGGACGGCCAGGCTGAAATGGCGTGGGAGACTGGTTAAAATACTAAGGTGGTACACACGCCTAAGATGGTCACCCATCCCAGTACTAACCGGGCTTGGCGTAAAGTAATGCTGTTAATCGAGATGTAACATCCTACCACTAAGCCACACCACCAGCTGCACAAGATTCTACACAAGAAGTTGAGATACTGAATCACGTTAACGAGCAGACATCAGTACTGACGCGTTCCTGTACTTCGAGGTCGGCGCTGTGTACAAAGAGTGCAAGATGTTCAGAGACAAGTCGACTCGCTCTCTGTACCAGTTCGTCGTCACTGCTCGCCTCGGCCTTCGACAACACGCGGCCGTACAACTTGCAGATGTTCTGCACGTAGACGCCCTGTATGTGACCCGGCAGCGTCGCCACGCGAGGCTTCAGCATCGACTCCAGCGTCACCTCCACGTCAGGCAGATGTCTGACACGCACATACATCAACACACACTCAGTCTGTTTTCCTGGTTAGTTAGTTGGTGTTTAACGTCCCCTTTCAGCACAAATATATGGCTATATCAGGGACGAAGGGTCAGGGGTGAACAGCTAGGCTGACCCAGTATAGGAAGGCTGGTCTTAAGCGTTACTAATGACTTACTAATGACTGGGCTGGGTCACATTAAACAGAATCTTTGGAGATTATTGCAGCTGGTTTTACAATGGCCTTCATCTCACCCAGCCAACAGTGTCACAACACTGAATGGTGATGTCCTTCATGCACTGAACAACCAATCGCTTAGCACGGTACTGACGAAACGTATCACTAACGCAACAAAAGCCAACATGCATCAATAAACCAGCAGATATTACAGCACCAAATAAACTATCGTTGTCAATGGTTAACCGGTCCTAAATCTGGGACCAGTCACGTTTGGCACGGACCGGTTAACCGTAATTGTTCCCATTCTCCCCATCCTCCCATAGACCTTGTCTGTTCACTGTGGACTGGACTCACTAGTCACTGGTACAGCCTGCTGCTGCTGCTGTACGTTGCCATCACTAGCAAGCAGCCGGCCAACTTACTGCCATCAATTTCCCACGGTACTTAGCAGCTAACGTGGATGAGATCGTGAACCGGCAGCCATGCAGAGGTCGCATGCCTTGAGTGGCGGAGGATGGGGACATCACATTAGCTCTGCTCTCAGCGCTTTGTGATACAGTATGTAGATAGGTAATCCCGCGAACCACGTTTTGCGGGTGCATGAAGGAATGACTACGGTTAACCAGTCCTTTTAGGCACAGTTAACTGGTCCCAATAATTGGACGGTCTTAACAACTCTAAAAAATAAACATAAATCAAAGCCAGGTCTGATCACCCTATAGACAATATAAGAACACATGAGGTCTATACTTAACAGACAATAAATATGGTAAATAAAGGAGCGTGTAAGGAAGAAGAGAACTGGACTGACTCTGAGAACTCTCCACAGATCCAAGCCGCGGCATACAACACTTCACAGATGCCGTTGCGTTGAGCGCTGACAGCCAGCAAGTGTGAGTTTTCCAGTAACACCGCCTGGTGTGTTCATCACATACACAACATCATGCAACAACACACACACGCTGATAAACTAACTAAAATAATCACATGAATAACAAAAACTAAGTAAAATTAAGCTGCCACATCCGAACAGCATTTTACATACTCGGCTTATCTTGCCTAGATAAGCCACTCAGGTATTGGACACATTAGTGAGGCATCACGCACCTGCCGTTTACACGTTTAATCTACAGGTGAACTTACCTATACCTGCCTTTACTTCCACTCACAGTCCAACCACTCTGTGACAGTGGACTTCTTGCAAGCTCTTAGCTTCAGTGATAACTGAGACCTCAGCTTTACTATCTACAGTTCTAAAAGATCACATGCATAGCGACCAACCTCATTCATGATTTCACAGCTTTGACACCTTCAATGAAACTACCCATTAAAATGTGAATTTTTCCAGTTGGTCCCTACTCATGCAAGCTGGATTGCAGTAACATTACCTGCAATTGTTTGAAACACTTGTCACATCACATGCTGTAAAATACTGCAGAATGACTTACACACTGTTTTTAACAAGAACAATTCGATTTTACTGTGGCTGAAAATTCAGCCACTTTAGCACTGTAGCACATAGCACGCCAAGTACTAAAGTTAGAGTTAGCATTAAAGTCCTTTTTTCTGGCCATGGTGACATTTTTTTTCAGCTGCTTAGTGCTGTTCAAGCAATCTAAATAATGAATAGTTTTGCATCAAATATAAATAACAGCACATGTGGCAGTCAACCACTCCATGACAACAGATATCCTACTGAAATGGTGAATAATGAACACTGAAATATTGATGACAGCAGCAGCAGCAGCGGCGGCAGCCATAAGCACACTGACGGTTACCATGCGTACGACGACGAAAGCGCGGACGGCTTGTACGCGGATAGCAACGTCAAGCAGCTGTGCAGCAATGAGTCGACCGTGCTTAGTGCCTTCAATACGAGTCAACTCAACCAGCACCGTCACATACCTCACACACACACACCAACACACCGGCAACTATCACATCACATCGTCCACACATGCAGACTACTAATATAGATGTCACATGGTCTGTGTGCTAGGCACACACAGCTGAGCTGTGCAAAAATGGCTGAACTGATCATCAGCCAGTTTAGGCTGTACACTTCTGTGTGCCAAAGGTTGTCCTGTTGACTGAATTAAGGTTTAGAGTCAACACAAAATATGTCATTTTAAAGACACAATTCCCAGCCAATCTCTTGGCTAGCACTGAGACAAGTGGATCCAAGGAACCACGTATTAGACTGGGTCCAGATCCATCACAGGAAAAGAAAGTTTTGATAATAGATCAATAACCTGTAACATGAAATTTTAGTTATTACCCACCCAAGATGTCATGCAAGTGGTAAAAGTTTTAACTCCCTGACAACAGCTGGAAAATCTTATCCACGCTGCTCAAGAACCACGAGGTTGAATCAGATCCACTAAAAATATGCTGACTTAGGATTTTATTGGACCCATTCTATGGGGCCATAGCGGTCCCGTCACGCGTAGTCGTCGTTGAGGACATCGATGCGCAGGCGGCGTGCGACAGTAGCGACACCTTGTGAATGGCAATGTAGCGGCTTGCAGTGGCGAATGGGTCCAACATTTTTCAAATACTTCTTGTGTCATTTAATCGATGAAGTAAACTAAGAGAGAAGACGGCAGGTTGGTTGACGTACCACTCAAAGTTAGTGATGAACTGATAGTTGGATTGACTGCAGATCTCAATGATCTTAGACAAGAGCTCGTCTCTGTAGTGAGAGCCTTCTGCCTTGTCCATGTGAACCATCAGCTTCTTCACTATCTCCATCAGGTTCTTCTTTGACACCTGCACAACACCAACATCCCACTGCAACAAGAACTATATGTCAGTTGTTCTCAGATCTAGAGAAATTAATTTCAATTTAAACCCATTTTATGTTCTCTTTTACTGACACACTTCAATTCAAGCATGCTTGATGTTATGTGCGTTAAAAAATTTGCTTATTATTATATGTCATACTCATCTTATACTTCAACTACAGTTTGGAATTATGATTGAAAAGGAATAATGCTTATTTATAAACAAGTTAACAGACAAAAATTGCAAGTGTTGACTGCGCATTCGTTACTAAAGTGATGTTAATAGTCAGTCTGTCTGACATACAATTTTCGGTTTTAGACTTGGTTTAAAACTTGGTTTTAGAAAAGGTTCTTGAAATAGTCTAAAACCGAAGTTAATCTCTACTTCAGTCTAAAACCGGATTTTGGCGTTCAGTTTAGAGTTTGGCCTAAAACTTAGTTTAATCCGAAAAATAAAGTCACCCAGTGAGTCTACAAAGCAATAAATGAAGCATCACTAATATACTTTACTGACAGTGAGATAGGTCGCCTCACCATGCCATAGAGCAGGTCGAGAGCGCGGAGCCTGATTGACTCGTCCTTGTCATCAAGACACTGCAGGATCAGGTCCTTGTGAGCCTGCACGCTCTTGGGATGAGTCTTGAGGATCTTGGACATCGCCATCAAGCCGAGGTACTTCACTGCACGCACAGCGACAAACAACTCCAGGTGCTTACACGCTGCATCATCAATCATCAACAACGCTTACACCTGCATACTGCACCCTCACTACAGGCTCATCGTCATCATCATCATCTGGCTTGTCCAATGGACATTGCGGTTTCCACGAGCATGCCTGTTGATTTGTGCTCGACGGTAGGCAGTTGCCAAACCAATGTTGAGCGGAGCGACGTCAGATTCAACTGTCCAGAGCCAAGTTTGACGACGTCGGTCTGATCTGCAGTTCCAGTCCCTTGGCAAAGAAACCACATTGGATGGACCTGAGCACTCGACTGTGGTCCATGGATCAGGAGGTGCGATATGGCCAAAGAACTGGACACAAATGGCATGGATGATATGTGTGAGTGGTGGCTAGTCGGTACATCTGCAGACTTCGTCATCTGAAAAGTGATGCCTCCAGGAAATTCATACTATGCGATGCAGGCATCACTAATCACTACAGGCTGGCATGGATACTGCTTAAAATGTACCTGTTTGTTCAATGACAGAGTCAAGGAGGCATGTTCGTGATAGCAAAGGTAATGATATTATTTAGTTTTCATTAAAACATTAAAAAATATACAGCTGAATTGGAATGTCAGTCCCAAAAAGCAACAAAAAGTACAATCTCTAACAGTACAAATCGACACTCACACATTCAGATTTACTATAGCATTATTTGCTGTAATACGTGACTAAACACACACCTACTAACAAACTCAGTGACATTACAAAGATTGTTCTGTTTGAGATTTGGCATCATAAGAAAGGTCATCTTGAAGAATTATTCTCTATCTCTAAACGTTCACTTGCACTTTATCATGGATCCATTCAAACTTCTTATGCCAGTGGCAAGTAACCAACTATCTGTTAGGAAGGTGCAATTTTAGCATGCGGTTCTGACTATATTGTGCCACAGTTCAGACTAGACGAACAAATATGAAATGAATTCACCATCATAATCCATCTGTTCAGCTGACAACAGATAACAACTGCTGATAACATTATTTTAAAATTTACATGTGACTTCAATGTAAGTTCAGCCACTAGTATACAGATAAGTGTAATATATTTTGTTTTCTTTGCAGACTGCACTAATAAATTCGACACCAGCATAAGATTAGCACAGAATACTTCAATGTCAGCATCTGTTAAATTTTCTTATATTTTAACCCAAGACACATTCATCACTTACAATTTTGGTCGGAGTCTTCAATGAGGATTCTCAATTTCTGAACACAAAGCTACACAGCACACCAGACACAGATTCCAAAGTCACACAGTCATGCTGATACAGCCGGCTACGCACACACACACTGCTAAGCCAGATGTTATATGGTGAGTAGAGGCATGAATGATGGAACAAACAGACTGATGAAACAGCGGTGCTCTTCCATCAATCGTTCCTATCCCCAGCATGATGGCTTTGATTGATTGCAATGCTGCCACTCACTGCCATATGCTTTGACGACTGACATGATTTGGAACTTTTGATAGTATCTGAAAATGTGTGTGACTGATTGCCTGTATATTAACATTTTGATGTTACTGCATTAGAAGTTCTAAGCAACTGCATTATACAACTAAAAAACTTGGCCACTGACAAAATATGAGTATAACACATCAGTTTACATTACTGGTAGATATTGGAGTGAAGAGTCATAGGACTGATTTCCAGGTTAAACTGTGAGACTATCACCAGCAGTGATTCAACGTGGGTTGGCCAGTTTTTCCTCCCACTTGTTTTGGAAAAAAATGTTTGTGAACAAGCAGCAAGTGCAAGTCTTAATACTACTTGCCAGTTGTATTTTCACAAAAATCAACCTACAACTGCTTGAGTACTTCTGCTAACACAACAAAACAATCAACACCAGTAATAATTACAGTAAAATCTCATGTATAATACGCTCTGCTGTGTAATATGCAAGCCAATTTAGGCCCTGATTTGTCATAAAATTAAAGTTCACATGATGATATGTAACAAACTTTCACAGTGCAAGTGAGTGATATGCAAGGCCTAACACCTGTGATGTTCATAACAAACGAGTGATAACAGATGAATATTCGTTCACGGAAATAAATATTCAGTATTCAGAATGCAATGAGCGATCAGCCTCAGTTAAAATACTCAAAGTGATCACGTGCTGACAAATTTCCTAAAAGTTTCACTGTGCAAAGGCATTTTTCAGTTTCATGATTCATAAGCAACCAACACAGTCATCACTTCTTAGTGCTTCTGTCTTGAACAAGTCTCAATTATACACCAGCCTGTTCACCCATCTGTATATCATCATCTATCATTGTCCATCTGGCCTCTCGTGTTCATACGTCATAGTCAGTTTCACTGCTGGATATCTCATCCGACCCAGCTGCCACTGCTGGGCATGCGACAGACAGATGGATGAACGGAGAGATCACGACATTGCTTTATGCCCCCCCCCCCCTAACATAGGCAGAGCGCATAATAACCGAGTGAAACCAGCACACAAATCACGCTCTATGCACTTTCGTACAGTCCACTGCAGTCTGTGAAGCTTCTAACAAATTATTCTGTAGGATTTTTCAACTAAAAACATTTAAGGACCCAGTGTACTTTAAACAATAAAAAAAACTAAACTTTCCAAAATCATAAAAAAATATTAATTCTTCTCAACTTTAACAGTGCTTTCAACATAATTTAGGCCACATTACACAGTTACAGTAATGACTTATCGTAAAACCATGTTTTAGCAAACGACCGTTTGAGCGAAGTTCATTAGAATTCATAAGATAAATAATAAACCTAGCACCTGGAAGGATTAGCATAAGCTAAGTTGGTGAACTATAGTTCAACACTGTTTTAAAGAAAACTATCCTATATTTTGGTACTGCACTGCCTTTGAGATGATGTATGTGTTTTGCTACAATGTCTTAATGGGTAATTTCGTATTACGAAAGCTCAACAAGTTCACACTGCTGACAGTGACTACTGAATGTTCACTGCTCCCGAGGCTCACGGTCCATGCTGCCATGCATCTACGATAGGCAGACATCACAAGTCATTATTGTTCACTCGTCAACTAATAAGAAGTTCAAAATATGCAGTTTGTCTTCTGGGACACTAAAATTTTCAGAACTTTAACGAATTATGACACTTCCCAAACTTACTCCAATTCCCAGCCTAGCACTCCAGCACGTGTGGTCACTCCAGTGGTTATCTCTAGACTGTCATATCAAGCATACGAAACCAGAGAAATGTAAACAAAATCAGCCAGTGACTGACAGCCTCCACCAGACACTAGCGCACGAAGCACCGAGATAAAACTGTGATTCGTGAATGTCCGTACCACAGAAATCAACAGAAAGAACATAGAGAAGTGAGACAAACTGAGCACGGTGGATGCCTACCTGGATTGATGCGGAGTGGTTGTCAATGCCTGAAGATATAGAAATAAGCACTGTAAGTAAGTAAAAACACACATCGGCCGAATTACTCATCACACCAGACTCCGCCCACATTGCCATATTTGGATGACAGTTGTGCAAATCAGTAAAAAACCTATATACTGCATAGTGATGTGATTACTGCCAGTTCGATACGTTTTTTAAATGAAAGAAAACATTAGTTCACTGAAAACAATTCTAAAGTCAACAATGATATTTTAATCGATACTTCTGGCAAAATTTTAACCGCTCAAACCCGGTAGTTCTTCATGATTATTCATGACATGCATGTCAATGTTGGCTGGCTATGGCAATGTCTCCAGAGTGCCAGCTAATTGTCAATGAAGACACAAGCACTCCACTGCAGTGCTTACTAATGTTAACAAGAATCTATATTATAAAAATCTGACGGTCTGTTTGCGGACAGTTGTGTGATTGGTCCGCGCGTAGCGCGGGCCTGGCCTGCGCACAGCGCAGGCCAATATGCGCGGGCAGGGCCCGCGCGCAGCGCGGGCCAGACGCTCGTTTTCGGCTTGTATA
>Ga0209782_1000968_pt1 | contig 14071 bp, 12 predicted proteins | sample WorMetmaBAHAMAS1_FD_187390 | JGI IMG/M metagenome (GOLD analysis project Ga0209782, IMG submission 187390) | Marine gutless worms symbiont microbial communities from Max Planck institute for Marine Microbiology, Germany - Inanidrilus... | ecosystem: Host-associated > Annelida > Digestive system...
CTGTCGCCTGCGTTGCCTGAGTCGCACGCGTCACCTGAAGAGTTTAGCATGGCCGTGTGTTTATTGCATAGTGCTAAAGCGGCGGTAAATGACGCCACAGTAAGGGCAAGAAATACCAAAGTGATGGTAAATCGAGATGGCCATACTTATCCTAAACCTAACACTAACCTTTACCTTTATTATACTAATGTACCCGTAGAAGTACAGCTGTAATTCAAAGTAAGATTTGTGTGTCCTGTCACTATCACATGTTTTGAATATGAACACTTTGTAGCACATAGATCTGTAGATCTTTTTGCTGTTGTTTAATGATAATGCTGGAAGTCTTAGCACTACCTTTAGTACTAGTAACACTGATTATGAATGTTTGGTTGGTATGTAGGTTGCACCTATAACTGGACAGTGACATATTGGTAGATATGGAGTGAAGTTGAAGCATTGCTCTAGTCTTTACAAGAATGCAGTCAGCATTCACTGAGGGTGCAGTATCTGATAGCTCTAGTCATGCAGTTGAAGGAACTGGTGAGTATTTTATTGTTGGTTTTTAACTTAGTACATTGTTGATGAATATTGACTGTGGTGAAAATGCTTTACTAGTAAGTAACACATCTGTGAAAGATTGTGCTATAAATTTTACAGCGAGTGTCAGTTTAGTCGGTAACTGTTCATAATTAGACGTGGAAGTCGCTGCATTGAAGAATAATGACCCCACTTGAGGCTAAAAACGACCCGGTCGACTTGATGACACTCTACTTGACTTGACAGACGCAAGTGACTCGAGTCGACTTAAAGAAGACTTTTCTGCAGAAAAATGCTTTCGAATGATGCAAATATAGTGGAGTTGCCTTGATTTATCATTTAAATGCAGTAAACAACCAACTTACAACTTTAATTTATAATGACACTTAAAAGTTAAGATTGTTAAGTCTGTGTAAGTTAATAACTAACAAAAAAGACAACAGATGCTTACACTTACTGCTATAATAATACTTGCTAGATAGGATGTGTCATGGCATATCTGCATTGCACTTTTAAATTTTTATCAGTATCACAATCAAATAATATATTTTCAGGTGAGTTGGTTTTGGTGATACCTGACTCCGGTGCTAGAAAGCCAGCTGGCAAGGATCGACAGATGCCGTCAAAACCCTACCGATCATTATCATCTTCCAGATCTTCTGGTGGATTACGATCCATCATTCAGTGCACAGTTTGCAACAAGACCTTCAATAACTCCAGTGCACTAGCAAAGCACAAATTAATTCACAGCAAAGAACGCCGTTATGTTTGCAACCAGTGCTCTAAGTCATTCAAACGCCAAGACCATCTGTGAGTGTACTGGTTGGCTGTTGTCAGAATCATAAAAAGCACTTGCTGTTTGTCAGCAGTGTCTTGTTGGTTATAAATTTTTCTAGTTAATTTTTAGAATTTTAATGATATTAAGTTCCAATAAATGATTAGACGATTAGCTGTTAATATGATTGTGTATATGTATTCATAAGATTATTGTTACTAGCACTGTGGTAATAAATCTAATCTGTCCTGCTTGTTTGGGTGGTTGCATGACACAGTGGTAGAATGTCGGTCTTTGGCCAGCAAATGTTCCTCGTTTTGGAAATGACCTGCAGCTGATGGGTGACCGCTATTGTGGTAAACTATTTGCTACAGGTCAGTCAACCAGGCCAACTCAGCCATTCATCCTTCCGGGGTCGATAATGAGTAGTAGGCTGGAATCGGATGTGTGTTATCATGCATTGGTGGCACAATCTGGTGAAAGCTATGGAGGTAACTGCAGGCCTGCTGGATAGTAATGGCATTCCACTGCCGGGTCTGTGGCATGATTCACTTCACGTCACCTGCCAGGTCACTGCCTGTATACCGGGATCAGCTCTGGGCCCAACACTTGATAACGAGTATTGGAAAACTTTACCTTTTTGTGTGAATGGCTCTTACTAGTTTTACCTGCTGCAAGTGATAAAGTATCTGCACTAACCTACATGCTGCTGTTGTGTATCATGTGTAGAAATGGTCACATAATGACTCACTCCAGTAAGAAGCCGTACGAGTGCAAATTTGTTGGATGTGATAAAAGTTACTGCGATGCCAGGTCATTGCGACGCCATCTGGAAAACCATCACCAGCAGCCGATAGACACTTGCTCGTCAGCAGCTAGTGACGGCATACTTACTCCAAGGAGTGCCACAGATTTGCCATCGGCGGGACAACCAGTAGTGTTCAACTTTGATTTTGTGACTAGTCCTGGAGTTGCCGGCAAGAATGTGGCGGCCGATCATGACTTAAGCAGCAGTCTGACTCACAGTCAGTCTAGTCCTTCAATCAGTGCCAGTTCTGCTAGTACAAATCAACCACCAGCCGGAACGATGTGGATGGGAGGTGTTAATCCACTCGAGTGAGTCTTATTTATGTTTAGTTTTTGGTTTGCCATTTATAGCACTCCTTCAGGTAAACAAGTTTCATTCTGTGACCTGTAGTAAATGAAGGATATTAATTAAAGATAGTGGTGTTACGATTTCTAACATTGACATCGAAATTGCAAATTTTGCCAAAATCGCTTCGAGATCGAAATCACGATTTCGCTTAGCCTGACTTTCAATTTTCAGTTCGATTTTTATAAAAACAATTTTGTTTATATAGACATCAGACATAAACAACATCAAACCAAGCAAAATGACATGAAATGTGAAAAATAAGTAACAGCTACTGCACGTGTATGAGGTCTACTCAAAGTGAGGTGCTGCCTCGTTTTCGTATGACTAGCTGAACAGATAGCAAACTATTGCTCCTGTAACCAGACGAATATTCGTATTGTTATATATTCTATGCCAGTGCTGCCATTGCGAAATATACAATAAAATGAAAAAAAAAACAACTGAAATTGTGTTGCCCATTAGTGTAAGTGAGCTGATTCTAGTTGATATTTGCAGTCATGGAAAATAAGCTGGAAGAAAATCTAAAGGATCTAAAACTGTTTTAGTAAGAATGGATGGTGTTACTGTTGATGATGATTTGATAGTTTTATGTCACGTATTGCTTGATGTGCTTCTGTGTCGACAGCGAGCCGTTACCAGTGCAGTGCAGTTTCTGTGACCGCCGCTTCCGTAACTTAGCTGCACTGAATGGTCACATGCGTCTTCATGGAGGATACGTCAAGAAGGTTTGTTTAAATCCCATTTCAGTCATGCAGTATTATCTCAACCAACCATTTGATTTTAAGCAAAATGATGTCAATGTACAAACTGCTTAGTTTTTGTTCATGCTTTTCATGTTTTAGTGGTTTTACTCTATACTACTACTGGTATATAGAGTTACTAGTGGCTATATTTTTATGTTGTAAAGGTTTCACAAAATTTTGTTGTGATTATGTAATTGTTATTTGGGCCATTTAATGTGCATAAAATCTAAACTTAGAATGATGCGTTTATTAATATATAATGGTTTCTATGCATTTAGCGAATTCAGTGGCTGCTAACTGTGATACAGATGATATAGCGACCAAACTGCGTGAACATTGTTTATTTGTATTTGCTGGTATGGTTGTTATATGTGTAGGATGAAGTTGATGAAGTCAAGCTGGAGGTGGAATCTGCTCCATTCTCTGGATCTGACCATTTGCCGCCTGCCGACATATTTCCATGCATCGGTGGAAACAGCAGTTCATCTGATCCATTAATTGCTGCCAGTTCAGCCTCAGTCTCGAGTAACGATTCTGTACTGGCAGACGGTGCCAGAATAGAAGGCGGAGTTGGAGATAGCACTTTAATGGACGTGCCGGAAGACGAGAACAACTGGTTTGATTATAAACCAGCGATTAATGAAGACTTAGGAATGCTGCATAATGGCTTAGATATGGTGGATATAGATGACTGCCCGTCTGTATTTGCTGGAGAGTCAATGTGCAATACTCTGGACCTTGATGCCATAGTTGATCTTGGCCTAAATACCACTGATGTAATGATTGGGACAAGAAGCAGGAATTTCACGAACGAAACCGAGGTAATATACCGCCAGTCATGTTTCACTGATAGCACCAACCAGGCAGTTGATTCAGTACTTGGTAACAGCTTGCTGCAGTGTGGCAATGATACTCAAGCTGACACTGCTTTGACTGCTGTTGGTAGTATTCAGTTTGCCGATACTAACATACTTGGTGAGAAAACACGAGCTAAACAGCTGGTGTCTGCGTCATCTGATGTGCCTTTGGCATCGTCCAGTGTGCCACTGCTGTCTTCAGCAAAGTGCGAGCAGGCCACGTCGTTCTTAACCCCCAAAACTCCGACACATTCCCAGGGTTTGCCGACCTACGCAACTCATTTCTCGTTTTTTTCTCCGGACATGTCGCCGCAGACTGGCGCAGTGTCTGTGTCAAGACCAAAGACCCCTGTTGTCAGCGTGTCTCTACCAGTGTGTGCTCATCCGCTGCTGTCTCCGCACACTCCATACACACCTGATACACCGAGCATGTTCCAGTTTCCGTCGCCGAACCAGTCGCCGGCCAGCAGCACTGGTTGTTCTCCTGCGTCACGTCATCCAAAACGGCACACTGCCAACTACCATCCGTACAACAGCCCGTCGGCGGTCACTGGAGGCCCACGTTACACGAACCAGCAGCTGGCTGCAGCGCAGCAGCTAGAGCAGCAGAAAAGATTGGAAATGAAAGTGGCAGATATTGAAATTGATGAGTATATTCGTCAGCTGAAGCAAGCTGATGTGCAACAAAGACAACCATTACCGGTGACTGACGTGTGCCCCAAGCCGATGTCATCTAAGTTATCTCTGACACTTCCGGCGGAGACAGAAGTGTTGTCGGACACCACAGACGTCAGCAGTAGTGTTGCTTCATGTCAACAGGTAGTTTCACCAATCGACGAGGTAATTCAGTTTCTCGTCGCGGAACATTTTGGCGTCACTGTTCCGTTGAAACTTCGTCAGGGTGACGCGAAGTGTACCGATCACAGCCCAATACTTTGTAGTGATTTAACAAGTTTACCAATGAGCGCAGACGGCATAGCAGCTAAGGAATTCCGCAATCCGGACACTCTACCTACGTCAAAGCCGAGAAAACGAAAGCCGGAACCACTAGTCATACCAGCGAGCGTGAGCAACTTTGGCTTCAGGAGTCAGCTTCGCTCACCAAAACTCCTCGAGAGTGGAACTGCGACAAGGCAGTGTCACTCGACAACTCCACCGCCATACACTCCTCCACCAATGATCAGTCCGGCCCGAACTGGATCAGGACTGTTCTGGACCCTTCATGGTACTCGAATGGCTCCTGCTGGACCACTGTCAGCTCCACCCTGCCAGACGTCGTTTTTATGTATGTGTCATTTGCTACTTTATTTGATTGATAGTATCAATTACCGTAATAATATTAGTAATAGATGATACTAATTTTTGCTGCTAGTTTGTCGCTTTATTAGCTGTTATGTGGTGTTCTTGAAATTTAAAGTTTAAATTAAATTTTTTGTTATTTCACAAATTGAGTCAGGTCACAAGTTGTCCTAAGCATTCAGTTATGTTTTTCCTTATGCTTTTTTATATTGATTGAACTCAATTGTTAGCATAATATGTTGCTAGTTAATTGGTTGTAATTGTTGCATTGTATTCAGCTTTACCGGGTGCCAGTCAGGCAGACAGTGAAAGCAGTTTGCCACCGCTGACAGACATTGAGCCGTATGTCACATTTTGTTTTCATGACAAATAGTGCAATTAGTAATAATTTTTTTTGCAGTTATCTTACCAGTATTATTGTTGGTGTATTATTAGGCTGCATCCAATGCACGTATAGTGTAAGCAGCCGGTTCATAACGGTTGATCATTGATCGTCATTGGTCTGTCTGTCTGTCGGTCTTTATGTTGGTGATAATCATGTATTTGGGAAGTGGCTGACGTGATCGACCTGGCATTTGGGGTGGTGGTTCGGGTGGTCAAAAGTTACCATGTAATGGATGAGGATCCGAATCCCTCCCATGGCAAGGGGCATATTTTTGAGTTGTAAGGGTGGCACAGTGTAATGTAGGCCTATAGGGAGACTATTGTATTGGCCAACTGATCAAGCTGCTGTTTGGTGTAGTGAGTGGGGTTGGACCAATCAGTCGTGTATTAGGCGCGAGTGCACATATTCGCTTTCTGACAAATATGTTGCAGAGAAGAGATGCAAAATGCTGAATAAATTGTGATGGCACTTTTTTGCAATTTTATGCAGGCATGTTAACATCGGGCCTCAGTACCAAGCTGATGTGGCGTCCGTTGCTGGTAAGTTTGAATGTGTTTATGAGTAAATTTTGTGCATTTGTTGTCTGATTTTTGTTAAAGTATCTTCTAGTCAGTTAGTGTAAGTTTATTATCACACTACAATGTGTTGCAAACAGGTTTTAGATGACTAAGCTGTGTGTTCATCTTCACTGTAGTGCTGTGTGCTTAAATTTGAAATAATCGATATAATGCTAACAACGTTGGAGGTTGAGAGTTATCAATGTCACATGTTCAAAATAGCAAGGTATAATACGAGAGTCGGCTGCAGTTAATGACAAGGCGCAGACTCATTTGGACTAAAACCAGGACCATAAAGACGAGTGTCCTCAAAGACAGTACACAGATAATGCAATATCTCTTTTCTTGCGAAGCACTGTCAGTTCTTTGCTAAAGGAAGGAAACTGCACCAACAGAGTCCATAGACAGTGAAAAGGACCACACACAGACACACACACACACACACACACACACACACTTTTTAAGATTTATAATATGGTTATGTAACTATTACCTTGCTCAGTCTGTACCAGATTTGTAGTGCCCAGCTTTACCCATCAAAGAGGTGGCGCAAGATCCCAGAAAGATAACCATAATCAATCTGTTTAACCACATCTATGTTATAGTGAGATAGATATGTGGGTAAACTTTGCATGAACAGAAGAAAAATGGAGAAAATTATTGGGATTGGAACCAATCTAGTTGTTGATAAAGGCAGATGGTTTAGACACGAGGCAGAACCTACGATGTGTCTTTGTGATACATAAGTTACATTTGAGAGTGATTTGGCTTTGGCCTAGTGATGAGACAGAGGCTAAGGACAGACTGAGAAGCCAGAAACTTGAATACAAGGGTCATATCCCACAAGGCTAAAAAAAGTTAACCGAGGCCAAAAATTTAGCTGTGGTCCATATGTATAGAGCATGCATGTTTTTGACTGTTGCAGGAGAAGGAGATGCAAGCAACAGTGGAACATTAATGTGGGATCCAAAGATTGTGGAAGATCTGACTGATGAAGAATGTGAGTGTACAGTTCCTGGCCTGATCCTGCTGCCGTCATGTTGTAGGTTGAGACTGTAGAGTCTTTTCTTCAAGAAGTATTCATCGACACAATACTTATTTTAAATGGAGAAGATAAACTAGGTATACCGTTATTGATAGTGATGATACTGAATGACTTTTACCAGTTAATCTGATACGAGTTCATCCTGGAATGAGGGCAATACAGCAGGTTTGCCGATGTTTTATTGTGATTGTGATTTAATGTCATGGGATGGCATGTAGCAGATATAGTGGCAGTGAATATATTTTAGCTGTGTGTTAATTCAGTGAAAAGTTACCAGAATTTTGCATGTTCTGCGAACATTCCTGGCAACCGTGGAAAGCGTGAATACGCCCTTCATCTGTTGCAGACTTGTAACGGTCATATCAAGGTTAGTGCTTGCATTTTATGTGTCGTGTAATGACGGTGTAATTGAAGTATTTATTAATAAATTATTTGCAGTGCATATAAATGCATCAAGTCGTACAAATTATTCTCATAAAACTGCTTATCAAGCTTACTTAATGGTATAGAATGTATGATAGCCATTACTGAATTTAAATATATAAGCTTATTGTTTCGTCCCATGGATGAAATGCATTGTTATATAAGTGTGTTATATAAGCTCGAGGTCATTCTATGTTGAGTTGCACAGTAGCCGAGTGGCAGCATAAGGCTTTACACGGCATTTGGGGCAAACATTTGTATTGCTGCCCCATCTCTTTCTCTCTCTCCTCTGCCCTGCATGCTCAGGCTGCAGCCACCGTAGCTGTCCATCATGCTGTGTTGACAAATTCAGTTTGTGTTTACGTGATGTGAAGTGCCAATGAGTACTGCAAAGAACGTTTTGTGTTTGTTGTGTTGCAAAACATTTTCAATAATCACAAGGGTTGAAACGATGACTGATGCCTAAGAGCTCCTCTAGATGATGAAACCTACAATGGCTTCAGGAAGCTATATAGTGATTGCAGTGTACTAATTCCACAGAAGTTATTGTAGCCTACAGCTACCTTTAAAATTGGAATTTTTAGAATAGATGTCATTCCCTCCTTCCTGCTGCTGTTGCAGTGGCAGTCTGAAGCTGTTGAACAGACCATCTGTTATAACTGTGTTTAATGTGTTGTAATTATTGCAGGCTGCTCAGAAGAAGTTGCTTCAGAGGGACCAGTGTACCAGCTTCAGTCAACATGGTATGCATTCTGTAATGTGTTGTCGGATGTTGAATACTGTGGAGATTAGCTGTCAGTTTTTGTTACATGCATTTTTTTGTATTGTGCCTTCTTTTGGCTTTTATTGATGTCACATTGACAAAACTGGCAAAAGTGAAATGTTTAGCGATCTATTTTATCTGACCATTCTAGTGGTTCTAATGGAGCACTTGGTTCTCCGGTATGTGTGTCTAGACAAACGTTTCAGTTAAACATCCTTGGACCTGGATGTTTGGCTTGCTGTTTTACCTGAATACAAGGTCAAAATTCGTAGGTGATAGGTTACAAGAAGAAACAAGCTCGGCAACTGTGGAGATCGCTGTCCTTTGCCAAGAAGAAGACCTGAATTTGGAAATTGACTTCTAGTCAAATATTTTTCATTTAGACTGTTACAGCGGTTGGCTATAATGTTACTAAAATGGTTGTTACAACCTCAAGTTTTGACTAAGTTCTTTCTAGGTTTCTTGCCATGTTTTGAAAGTGTGTCTTGTTAAAACCGTGTAAAGCTGTGTGATATTTTGTTTGCTGCAGTGACTCCCATTACTCTCACTTAGCATGGATTAGTCGCTCTGTTTATCATTACCGGTAAATCTAATTAAGCGTTTCATTTGTTGTGTCTGAACAGATGAATGGAGTCAGCAAGAAATGGAGACGTTCACCCGTTGTCTTATTGAGTCCAACAAAGACTTTGTTGTTGTTGCAAAGCAGGTTGCCTTACGCTTATGATTTAATCCATGTGTGTTATTAACTGCATCGTGCAGTGAAAGTGGCTGTATGTGTATCCTTCATTTTGCCGTGATCACTGGAAGTGCCACAAATGACATTTTTTAATCTTCTGAGAATCACAGGTGGCACGCTTGTTAACAGTGACCCACACTCGCGTATTGTTTTATTGTTTGGCTGCAGTAATGAGTGGGTCCATTTCACTCTGAAAAGATTTTTTTGAAAGTGAACTTTCAAAAGAAACTTTCTAAAGTGACTTTCACAATTTTGCGAAGGACACTTTTGAAAGTAGACTTTGGTGCGGGGCCACACGCAAAGTGCACACAGAGGCAGTTAATGCATTAAAGGCTTTGCAATTATGCTCCATATAAATTTACGATTGACATTGACACCTGACTTTAGACTTTCAAAAGAAACTTTTAAGTGTGACAGAGGCCTTAGGTGATAGCGAGTGGTTCAGTAATGGATCAGATAGAATGGAGTATTTTGCGTAGTTGGCATCTGTGTTTTCAGTGCTTTTACGCTGTTAGTTGAGTTGTAATTAGAAAGTAGGGCATGTGAATAATAAAGTTGAATTTTTACAATGTGATACCTATGCATAACAAGGTATACGCTGAGGCTGAGTGTTTCTCCTTCTGTTTGTCTGTGTTCTTTTGCAATCCATTCAATACATATATTGCTGATATTCTAGTAACAGTGTACCAGATACACATTAACTATGAAAAAAATATTTTTTTTTTGAAACAATATTATATTGGCATATTGTTACTGCGCAATAGTGACAGTTTGAACAGTAATAGAAAGTCATATGTGCCATTTCCAGTGAATTACCCTGTGAAGTTAGGTACTTAAAATTTGGTACAACAATTTTATATAACACATACTTGCCAACTGATGATGATCAGTGATCTGAAAAGAGACATGTTTGAGGTCATGTTATGCCTGATAAAAATGTTTGTTGCCTTCTGTATTTCTGACTAGTGAAGAAAACATTTTAAATTTCATACATAGCTTGACCCTCGTTAAATTTTTTTAGCTGTATGCAGTATTTGTGAGGGATGCAGCTAAGCACTTCAGATTTGATACACAGATTGAATGTCAAATGGGCAACTAGCAAACTGATAGAAAATTATACACACAGTTGGGTAAGATCATTGTTATGTGACCACAATTTAAATTTTGGAATGTAGTTTTGTCTTTGGAATAGATATACTTCACATGTCATACACAGACTTAACTATGCCACTAGCTAACTGATGAAAAATTACCATAAGTATATGAAGCAGCAGTGCATCCACCATTCTCACCGATGACTGGCCTAGCCTGTTTACTAGTAATCCTTAAAATTTTGATGTTAGCTAAATTTTTTTTGCACAGATAAGATCTATGTATTAAGATAATGTTAACTGTTTTATTTTATATTAGGTTGGAACAAAATCAGTAAAACAGTGTGTCGAGTTTTATTACATCTGGAAGAAAGTCTGCGAGGATGACTACAGATTGCTCTGCCAAGCTCGGAAGCAACATCTAAACTCACAACTGAATCCATTCTGTTCAAGCACAGACACTAATGGACTGAAAAATCAAGGTACGGACACAAATATTGTCAGAACACACTAAATGTAAAGGCAACAGTTTTAGCACAGTTTCGAGTATTTTGTATTGAATGTTCCTTTGATTCTGTTTGGATAGAGCTGCACGACACTAAGATGGCAGTGATGCTAATTTTGGTTTTTGAATATGCAGAGTGCCATAATGACTTGTCCAGTAAATTTTTTATCCATGTTTCATGCACGTTTTCTTTAATGTAGATGAGGTTCTTGGCCTCTTGAATTGCTCTCTGTGAGTCATGTGCATTCGTGTTTTAGTTAAAATGTGAAGTCTGGCATTTGGTTTATACCACTTTTATTACAGTTCGTTGTATGCTTGACATCTGTTTTGTACTGTATGTTTAGATCCATCGTCGGCTGACTTATGAGAGCAGACATTAGATGCGGTTCAAATGTTTCATATAGGAAATGAAAGACTTGGCAGAATTGTACATAGCAGCAACGATTGATGGAAGATGATATTTGGTATCTTTGGTGGACCGTATTGCTCACTAGATGCATTTGATGCTGTCTCTACTCACGAGTAGTTAATACGTCAACTGTTCTGTTTGTCGTTCTTGTTAAACGTGTGATTTATTTTTTGTTTGTGATCGTTTACATTTGTCTCGTGTTACTGATTAGTCTCCGTGGTGTTTCCGTCTGAGTGTATACCCGCCCGTCAACTTACATAATCAGCCTTAGTGCTGAGTTTTTTTTTGTTACGAGATAAGCGTCTAATTGTATATATTGATACTTTAAATGTGGTGTCATATGCAAGAAGTTTCAGAAGAACAGTGCAGGTTATAAATGGGACAGCATCGAATGCGAATTTTTCGAGTTGCACGCGTAGTTTCTTGGTCATTATGCACTCGTCTGACGTGACCGCGATGAGTATGAACCTGCATTACAGATCAATCAATGTCAGGAGTCTTTGTCATGCTTTGCTAACAGCAGGTTTGATGCATATATTTAGTTGTTTTCTGTTGTAGTTTAGATGCAACCGCTAGTCTGTATTTACAATATAATTTGGATATTATGCAAATTTTGCACAGTGTACATTGTTGTTTCGAGTCCTCACAGATGTGTGTGATCACAAGTTTGGCGGTGACTGTTCTGGTACTTAACAGTATGCACGAGCGCAGCCGAGCGCCATCTGCACAGCTGGTTGTTTCTGTGTAGATGGCTCACTGTGCAGTGTTTATCTTAATTCGGTGGCCTTTGAGAGTATATTATTATTATCATAGGTGTTATTATTATTATTATTATTATTATATTGTCATAGCACAAGCAGCACATGTTACGTTACTGTGCAATATGTGCTGTGAATTGTTGCAGTGGCATCATTACACTTATTTGTATTTCGGCATCAACAGCTGCATTTTTAAGTAGTTGGCGGAGTTTGCATTCCCCGAGTTTTCTTTGTCAATTGCCCGGTGTAAGCTGCTCAGGAAGCAGCGGTTTTTGTAACAGTGCACCAGATTTGTTTTGTTTGTATCCTAGGACTTTCTGTCTAGACGTTGAGCAAACTGAGCCACACTACTGTGTGGCCTCTTCCGGTTAGCCAATATTTTTATATGTTTGTGCTGTTGCTGTCAGTGTACTCAGGAATTTTTGAGTTTTGAATGTTGATGGTTGACTGATAAATAGCAGAAATCCATTTTGTAGCTAGCGTGGACGTTTGCTCCAGTAGTTGTGATGTCTGTGACTGTAATTTTGTGGTCGCTTCTTGTCAGCAGTGTCGGCATAAAATAACTTGTAGTGGAGGCTGTGTGTGTGATTTATCTGTGTGTATGTGTAGTGCTTCATGGTCGGAATACTGTTATTTTAAGAGCATTATTAACGATAACAATCAGAATGACTCGTTAAAAGAATGTTTGCCATACACGAGATCCACCATTCTCACCGATGACTGGCCTAGCCTGTTTACTAGTAATCCTTAACTATTAACATAACCAGTCACCCGATTGATGCCATTGGCACTTTGCCGGTAGTTTGTTGTTTCGTGGCTGAGTGAGTGGTACACACCATTATCCAGTAGTGTGTAGTAGGATGTAATTAGGTTAATCTACGTGTATGTTATTGATGGATTTCTGATGCATTGTCACTGGTGGTGATGGTTTCAGTGACTGAGGACAGATGTAAAGTGAACAAACTAACTCTGCACTGCCTGGGAAAACATTAACCTCGAAAATTGTTTCTTATCAGCCATACTGTGTCTAGAGAATGCCACTCCTTTGACAGTCATCGACCAATTTTAATAATTTTTGGGCACATCTATGGAGTTTGTGCTATCATAAGCCTATTTACAGAACAGTGGGCGTGGTCAACCGCCTAGAATGTAGGTCTGTAACCTGTGACAATGCCCAGCTGCCCATGCTCAGTGAACCATGCAGCTGCTGGCCAGTGGCAGCTAGCGTGGGCAGTGGTCATTAACTGGCTATAATAATGCCCTGCTGTGACGTCACAGCGGGGCATTATTATAGCCAGTTAATGACCACTGCCCACGCTAGCTGCCGCTGGCCAGCAGCTGCAAGGTTCACTGAGCATGGACAGCATGCTGGACACCGCCCACAGTCACTGTCCTGCAAATGACAACAAAAGTAGATGACAGCAAAATGATACCCCCCGTCCATACATTGAGAACTAGAATGTTCAGACTGTTCAGACGACAACTGAAGGGACATCTTTTTTCGGGAAGCATGAACGCGGCGCTCTGTGACCTCCGATATGAAGCGCCTTAGAAAAACATTTACTTACTTACTTACTTACTTATAAATTTCAAAAATTCAGGAAATTCGCGAATTTTAGCACATTTTAAAATGCCAACGAATTTTAATGAAAAATACGTTAAATTTGTAGCCCAAAAATATGCCAAAATCAACAGCTTACTGACAACAAAATATACACTAAACTCGTCCAAAGTAGCCATCGATATTTTAAAAGTAGCCCAAAAAGTAGCAAGTCGCCAAAGCCAAATTTTAGGGTGCCAAAATCTGCCGAAAATAGCCAAATTTGCGTTTTTTTTCATGCAGACAGACACACACACAGACGGACACATGACGACAGCATATAAGGTTAAATTCCACAGAAGCCGTTTTCATCATAGCATCCTCGTGACTTCCTCACAAGGATGTCGCTAAAAAGTTACGAGGAAAACGGGCGTGTTGGACGTGATGGACGAGGATGCTACGAGGATGGTACGAGGAAACGGGTCCCGTAGAATTTAAGCTAAGCAGCAC
>Ga0209782_1000969_pt1 | contig 14067 bp, 16 predicted proteins | sample WorMetmaBAHAMAS1_FD_187390 | JGI IMG/M metagenome (GOLD analysis project Ga0209782, IMG submission 187390) | Marine gutless worms symbiont microbial communities from Max Planck institute for Marine Microbiology, Germany - Inanidrilus... | ecosystem: Host-associated > Annelida > Digestive system...
GGGTGTGTATCCCTATAAGCGGCGACAGAACACGACAAGCATAGCAGTCGAGATTCAAACCAAATTTTGCTCAACAATAAAGACCAGCAAATAATCGTGGCGAGTTGCGCACCGGGGGCGAAGTGTGTCATCTACGATTGTCTTGATGATGCGTTCTTCACAGTACTGACCGGCGGTGGTCTGGTGGTGGCGAAGACATTGGAGACTGAGTCGGAGACATCGCAGCCAGTGACATAACTGCACCGCGAGCAAGCGACTGAACTGACACCTGTCATCACACTCATGCAGTCGAGATCATCGGCTGCCAGGTCGCGTCCAGAAGCCATCACGTGCTGTCCACCGCCGCCACGGCACTGCTCCACGGACCTCGATGTGATTCCAGACACTGCTGACGCACCGCCACACACCACAGATCCACGCGCACTGCTGCCCGGACTGAGAGCTCCATCATCGAATGACTCATTCATCTACACACACAGCTTACTCACCTCAAAACGCACTTAAGGCCGCTTTCACGTTCTTTCAAAGGTCTAAAGTCACGTGACTGCCCCTGTATTCACTTTGCGCATGTCCCCATTCCAAAGTTGACTCCCAAAAGTGACTTTCTGGCTCCTTTTACCGTGGAAAGCTTTTTTTCGAAAATCTCTTTCGAAAGAAGTGGTTGGTACGGGCGGGGCCACGTGGACACAAAGTACACTCAGGGGCAGTCATGCAACTAGACTTCGAAACTGAGGATTTTTGAAAGAAACTTTCCAGTGTGAAAGTGCCGTAAGAGTCGTTCAGTAGTAGTAGTAGTAGTAGTAGTAGTAGTAGTCTACTACTACTACTACTACTACTACTACTGAACCTAGTAGTAGTAGTAGAAATGAATATTATTAAGGTGGCATTGTCGCATTGCTGCTGCAAGACCACCGTACAATATTAACAGTATTAACAGAAATAGTCTTCAAGTGGATACGCGTGTAGAGCAACTAACTGGTTTGTTAAGTGGTGAGTTTGTCTTTGAAGAGAACGTCTTTGTAATGACCTACGTTGTCTGGAGTCGCGCCGTGCCATCCTTGGAGACCGATCTATCTCAGAACTTCCTGGACCGATCTTTACTGAATATTCATGACTGGTCGACGTAAGTCTATCAGTGCAGACGGCGAGATGAGATCAGTTAGTGCGCGTTGACAACTCATTAGTGAAGATCCATAGCAATTATTACCGTCTAACGTGCTAGTGGGGGAGGAGGTGAGTGGGGTAGTACAGCAGAGAAGCTAGCGAAATGTTGCATCGTCCGTGCAAAAACGACTGAACCAATCGAGCTGCCGTTTGAGACGGCATGTGTGGTGGGCCCAAGAAATAGGCGTGCATGTTGGCGCCACCTGGTAAATACGGCTGAACGATTGTACGCGGCGGCTATGACTGGGTCTGTCACCAGGAGTGGCGGCGTGGCCTTATCCCAAATTATTTGGGAAGCAGTATTGTTAAGTGTAGCATATGACTATGGAGACGTAATAACGTATTTTTTGCTATTCACAAAATGGAGTATCGAAACGTATTCGAAACTTTCAAACGTCACTAAAAAGACCTGTAATCCGACAGAACTACGAACCGGGCTAGTGATGTGTCGGATCGGTAAATATCGGTTTCGTTTCACCAGAGTACAATCACTAGTCTCTTCATCCGTGTATTCATCATAGACAGCGTTCCTCATCGTGAAGTGACCGCTGTCTGGTCAACAACAGAACAAAGAACAGCCACACAGTATCACAATCCACGGCCAGTGTCTCCACGCTCCATTTCCAAAAATCCCAAGATCTTGTCACATAAGCCCAACATTGTAGGCCTACAGATTTGTACTGGAAAAATCCAAGTTACCAGAACACCTTTTAAAAGCGACAAATTTGAGATATTTGGCTTTACGCTGACAGTTGGCAATCACATGAGTGTGGTTTACTTGTTCGGGTCGAAGTGTGATGTCATGTTCTTGCATCAAAAAATGTAAAGTAAGTAGACTTTAACAAACAGTAGCCGTAGGAAAACGTCGATAGATATCTATCAATTATGTAGATCGATTTATTATTCCATATTTATTACTGCAGACCTTAAAATTGCACGCATATTTTAATTCCTTTAGTGCAAGTAACTAGAATACCTAGCGGTATATGGTCGCGCCTCTATGGCAGCTTTCCGTCAGCTCTCAACACATGGTCAAAAGATTGACCCTGAATCCTTATATGAGTGTGAGTACACCTTTTGCGTGTCTACGGGTCATGACCATAGCTGGCACAAGATTGAAGGTCAAGGTCATAGGTAAACGTTAGGGTAAGGGTATCAGTTTGAAATGCGGTAGGTCGGTGGGACGTCGATCCTCAATCATGTACAGTTCTCCAATTACCTCTGTCCTCAGGCAAGCTGTCCATCTCGGCGCTATCCTGTGCTGGTAGCAGGCTCCTGCTGCTGTCACACGCTGCGTCACTGCCCCCCGCCAGACCCAGCTCCTCCGCCAGTGACGTCATCGTACTTCCACCCGTCACTTCCGCTTCGTCGTCGTCACGTGACTCGGCGCCCCTGCATCACAAAAACCGGAAACTAATTATTCGCCCTCAATTCGAACGAGTCTCACCTCACGCCGACGACAGGAAGAGGTGCAAAGTATTGCAATGCGCGTGTATGTCTGTCTGTCTGTCCACTCGAATATATTTCAAAAACTTCGCCACATTTTCCGTGCATGTTGCCTGTGGTCGTGGCTTGGTCCTCGACTGGTATATACGTTATGTATTTCCGGTTTTGTGGATGACGTCAAAACGTCATGTTTTCACCCTATGGTTCGTCGTGTTTATTCCTAAGAGGCGAGATAACTGTGTTACAGCCAAATCTATATACTGCTCAGCGATGAAGACGAGCGTGTGGGTCAAAGTGTGGTATGTACGATTGCGTGGGGTGTGATGACTCACGGTTCTGACTCAGCGGGGGTGCTGTTTCCGGTTTGCTGGATATAGCGTCTCACAAAGTCACCGCGACTTCCAATGCTCAATGACTTGAGCAGATTATGACGACCAGACTGCAGCATACAACAACAACAACAACAACAACAAGATATACACGGTGGACCACTTATACTACGTTTGAAGGACCGTTATTCAGCTTGTATCTTTCAAATGCGTCAGCTAGTTTTTGATACTTTTGGCACAATTCAATGCCATCTAACAGATGTGTTCAGAGAAAACAGTGTCTAAGTTTACTAAAAAAATCACGCAAATTAATTGAGGCATTTTGAAGATGCGGGCAGTCAAATATAGTGGCCCGTTTTTTTGGCGAACCCTGTATACCGACAGACACTCCCACATAGACGCGCCTGTGTCAGTATGCAAAACAAGTATAGGCCGCATTCCACGACACGGACACCGACACTGACACCGAGGATGTCGGTGTCGGTGTCGTGGAATGCGGATTTCAGCTAACGCGGACGGACCCGCGCGACGACGCCTCACTCACGCCCGGCCAATCGACCGTCATGCTATACACACAGCGCTAGACGTCGAGTGCAATCAACAGCCGGCGATCGGTCGTCGACCGCACCTGGCACGTTGCCGTCGCCGCCAGGTGGCGCTGTAAACAACAGACCGACCGCTGTCGCTGTTTATATCGCATTCGCCGACCGTCGGCGTGCCGTACTGGCCTAATTTTCTAAGTCGATGATTTGGAATAAAGTTCCAGCGTGAAGTTTCCTCATTTTGAAGATACTCCAGTTTGTCTAAAACACAGTGTTGCGTCGGTCGGAAAAACATGCACGCAAAAAATCAGCGCAATCCGTGAAGACGTTTCGATGCTTTAAAACTGTTATGAGTATATAAGGATATCGATAAACTTTGAACACAATATGATGCATTCAACATAGTATAGCCTAATTACTGAGACGATTACTAAAATCTTCTTTTTACAATCTTCTATTTTTATATGACGTGTCAGATTATTAGATATAAGTAATCGTTACACATCAGCATTCTGATACTGAAAGTTAAAGCAGAAATGTGCATCAAAAATACATGAACCCGAAAAAAATCCCAGAAACCAAACAGAGAAAGCATGCAAATCACAACATAGCATTAATAGCCGTTCACACTATCGGCGCAGATAGGCGCGTCTCCACTGTAATCGAACTCATTGAACGTTCACACTGCACATGGAAGTGCGGAGCAGCGTGCAGTGTGAACGCGACCTCATTGCGTGTCGGACTCGTCGAATTTGGAAAACGACATGACAAACAGACTGATAAACGGGCAGCAACACTGCAGCAGACAGCCGGCCGCAAATGTTACGAGGAAGTTACTGACTTGTCAGGCGTGTCGGGCGTGTCGCTAACATGTTATGAAGAAGTTAGCAGCAAGTTACGGACTTGCTACGAGGAAGTTACAAAAGCAACTGTTCCCGTGAAAGTTAGCGTTGTCCGTGCAAGTATCGGGACGCAGTGTGAACGGGCTTTTAACCACTGCAACATGACGAATGATGATTGTAATTTCACAGCGGCCGCAAGGTGTAATGGAGGCCTTTGAGTACTGCCATTATGGACAGATTCAATGTAAAACAACTGACAACCGAGTGTGTACCCAACAACTGTTAATACTTCGTGTGCGAATCCCACTGGTTGCCATGGAGACAAGTTGGGGAGGCGGTTCAATCAGGATTCAATACCTCCCCAGATATGTCACCCTCGCCCCTATACCAACAGTTCACCGGCCGTTAACGGCTAGCATCCAACTACACTTTACCGCTGTCTCTAACCAACTGCGTGGTTTTTCGTCTAATTCATCACTATATAGCTAAATATTAAAATTTGCCACGTTTTACTAAAGGATTTCTTTAAAGCCAAAAATCGACATTTTAACAACGAATCTTGCCGTATTTTTCTTACAAAATCAAGTTTTAAGCAAACCCATTCCATTCCCTATATACAATTTAACCCTTCGCTGTCTCTCTCCATCAGAATTCATGCGCTCAAAGGGGTTAATTTTCGATGCAATATCTAGCAAAAAAAGTATAGACGCAGTGGATAGAGTTTCAACTTACAAGTCTTGCATTGCTGGACCGACGTGATCGATAGCGCTGTAAGTTCAAAAGTGCAACAAATTATATCAGTTTAAATGTGCACCTCTCTAAATGAAAAAAAGCTTTCATGACATATCAAGTTTGATAATATCTAATTTAAAATTTAAGTGTGAAGTGAAACAAATGCTATCGATTTCCAACAGTTAACAAAGAGGAAGCCATTCAATCTCTACAGCCACAAATGAAAACCGAAAATAAATAGATGTAAAAATGAACAGAAATATGTAATAGCCTTCGTAATACGTAAAAATAAACCCGTGAAACTGCGCAGTATACAAAGAAAACACGATATTTTGTACAAAATTCACAAAACAGTAAAATAAACAAACATTATTTTGTAATATTTCATCTGACTGAAACTTTACGACAATAAGTTGTTTATGACTTAAGGTTCATTCATCAGATGCATTGCTTGCGGTGCGTTGCGGTACCGCACGACGCCGCATGGCACCGCATCGCACCGCGTCGTAACGTGATGCATCCGATGTGAACGAAGCTTAACACAATTAGATGTTTACAAGCGTATGAATTCCGAGCGTAAGCGTCAATAATTTTGTAAATAAGCACGAAAGAATTTAAGCGTTTAGTGAGCTCACGCATAAGTTACAACTTACAAGCAAGGCGACATTATGCAAATTATACAATGATCAGTAGGCTATACCCCAAACGGGTGGGTGGTCTGTGACGATTGGTACAGTAGAGGGGGTGAGTAGGTACTCCAAGTCCTCAAATGCTGTACCAAATGCAACAGACCACCCGTCAAAAGAAAATAAAGTGCAGTAAACGAGATTTTTGTACGACAACTTATCTTTGATGAAAAATGCGCGTTTTTTAAAGTGTTTTATTCTCCGAACGAAGGACTGTGGTATCTTATTCACCGACAGCGCCGTTAGCACGGCACGTTATGCAATCGCCTCCCTCCGTCCGTCTGTCCGTCTGTCTGTTTCCATTTCAACTTTTGAACCAAGCGATATATGACCTTAAACTTTTGCACGTGTACAAGTCATGACCACAGCTCTCATGGGATTGAAGGTCAAGGTCAGAGGTCAAAGGTAGGGTTAGAGCCTCAGTTCGACACGCGGTCAGTGGGACGTCAATCGTCAGTCGATGGCAGTATTCTAGTGGTCCCAAGGTACGTTCAGCACATGCGGCTGTGATGAGGTGAACGTTGAATCACAGTTGTATGTACCGCGGAACGAGGTCGTTTAGTTGAACCTCTGACTGTCTCCATCGCTTCACGCAAGTCGTCGTTTGTATCATGAAGACTCTTGTTGGCGTCACTGCAACACGTACGCGTCAGACTTTCTATTTACTAGTGCAACATGACAGCAACAAAGTCAACTAATACGTAAAATATAGTGAGTGCTAAGGACAGGCAAACAACATACGCAGGAAAAACAGTTTCATACAAACATTATAACACATGATAAACGTAGATAGAAACGGTACTAGGCCCTAAAGAACATATTATACTAAGTGAATGACTGAGTTAAGCTGAGTTACATCCAAGTTAATACAAAATAAAGGTCATTTTAGAGCTGCTCTTTACAGTTCGTTCGATCCTAGTCAATCTCTTGATTAATACTGAGGAAATAAGAACTAACACACAACAAAACAGGCTGCACAAAATACGACATGCATAAACCTAGGCTGAACAAAGCACCAAACAATAAACTGAATAGAATAGAAATAAATCGACGAATATAACTGTAAGAACTGCGCGCGCGCGTGTGTGTGTGCATATCATTGTACACAACACAGCACACAATAGTAATGAACTTCTGATAATCTTTTTTAAACCTCCAGACAAACATATCTGATGCAGTATAGCCTACACTGTAAAAGATATCCGTATATTCACAAATATTTTGTGGCAAGTTTTCCATATAATGTGGGCCCGTGCTTCATTAGTCTGTCGATTTACGGATACAATTACAAACGTGTACGGAAGCGGTTCCGCTAAAACGTGGAAACTCGCCACGAAATATCCGTGGATATACGGATATTTTGTTACAGTGCACTGCATGTACTGTGTGTATACGCACTGCAGCATGTGTATCTGTCTAGTGAGGCTGTCATGTTCTTTCATGTACTCGACCAAAGCATGCTTCTCTCTACACAAACCACATCATCACATCACAACTGTCTATCAACTCTCAGCTGACACAGACGGACCGCGCGACGTGCTGCATCCCGCCCATCGGCGGTTTGGCGCAGCGGTAACGTCATTCGTCGCATGAACGAAGTTACTTTACGTCGAGCCCGGTTAGTACTGGGATGGGTGACCGTCTTTGTGCAGATAAGCTTAAATTCCACGGGACCGACACGGACACGGACACTGACAACGACACGGACTTCCTCGCCGACTTCCTCGCGAGGATCCTCGCGAGGAAGTCGTCGCCGTGTCCGGCGCGCGCGAAAGTCGGCGCGGCAGGCCGACTGCCCCGGCGCGCTCGCCACGAGCCGGACACGCACGACGATCCTCGCCGACTTGTCCGCGGACTTTTGTCCCACACACGCGCTTTTCCTCACTAGGATGTCCGTTGGGGATGCGCGCGTGTACACGTGTACGTATACTGTACATGATAAACTATCGTGTACACGTTTACAAAATTACACGATAGGCGCATCCCTAATGTCGGTGTCGGTGTCGGTCCCGTGGGGTTCCAGCTATACACCACCGTGATATGTAGCTGATCCAACTCGCTCAACTCAGCCTTGCATCCCTTAGGGGCGATTGAGTACCAGCTTTCATTAGCTGGGGTAAAGGCGGGAATGTCACCTTTGCTCAGTGACAGGTAACACTGTGTCATCACGTATGGCACGTGAGTTCCCATAGCAGTTAAAACTGCCATCCATCCAGTAGGCCCACACCAACCAAACTGCCAAGCGACCCAGTTTGCCGTGACTGCGACCAATCACAACACACTCAGATAATATGAAATGAGGTCAGATGAGGTACAGTGAGATCAGATGAGTGATATGAACATTCCTTACGGGTGTAGTTAATTCATCATCGGCCTCACGTCCACTATCGGCCTATTGGCGTTCAACAGACAGGAAATCAGTTACATCCTTAACATTTGAGGTTAGTTGCTTATTTTCGGCTGCGATCCGCATATTTTATGTGTATGAAAACGAGTGACAAATTATGGTTCTGTGTCAGTGTTAGCATCAGGGTTAGTTGTCGGGTACAGTGTAGCCGATAGGCCGGTAGGGGCCGTTAGGCCGATCTATTAGTAACGCTGCTGCCTACTTGTCTAGCTGGTAGCATTTCTCTTCACACTGAGTCTTAAGGCTGGCGACTTCGCTGCGCTGCAGGGCCATACTGGTCTGTGCGTCAGTGAGGGACCGTCTCAAAGATCTGTTCTCCTCCGTCAACTCGTCCAGCTTACAGCGCACGTCATCTGACGCTGAACTCTTCTGCTGGTGAGACGGCGCCTTCTCCAACTGCAACCACACAAAATGTATCAATCACATAGTTATCACTACTGCATTACAGTGCGCCTGTTACAAAAATAGCTGCATTACAAAAGTTCCTGCGGGTATACGACAAAATACGAAAAACAGTCAACAGATACTAGAAGCAAGCAAGCAACGTTAAAATGGTGTGATTTCAACAGTTTTCGAACTCTGACAGTATCGACCAGCCACGGTGCACGGATATTGTCAGTCAGTCAGGCAGGTATAGCAGGACCAGCATTGGAAACGCACGCCCGCCGAACCTCGTCACAAAACTTCTACCGGGGCTTCCCCCCCAAGAAACTCAATCACTGGAGAACGCGAAACACATGATAGGCTAAATACTATTCGAAATCCAGAAACAACGTTCATCCGCGGAACTCTCATAGCCAATTCACACGCAACTCCACAGTCGAGTCGTAGCCTATATCGGGCGGTGTGAATTGGCTATTACTTACCGACTGCAGTCGACTGAGGTTGGACTGAAGCTCCTCAATTTCCAACTCTTTCTCAGATTTCATTCCTTCACACAGAGCTTCATATTTCTGCTTCTCCTGCAATCAACAGTCCGCCATTCAGACGATGTGCTTGCTACAGACACAGCCATGGCTGGAAATAGGGTGAGGGAGGGAGCGGGGACCACACGTGGGGTGGGGTACGTGTGTCCATTTCCTTTCCTTCCTCCTCCCTTCCCTTCTCTCTGACGGACGTCATTATTGCCCCCACTGCATGCTGTTTCACTCACTGTCTTTCTGCATCCACTTCCACTCCCATTAAACCCAGCAGCACGTGCTGCTGGCCAAGTCGTACAAATCAAAAGATCTAAAAGTTAACTGGCATGAAAACATGACAACGACTGACTCAAGCCCGGAGTGGACCGTGCGTGGAAACAGCTTAAGTTACGTGTACATTGACTTGAAATGGCTGAAACAGTTTCTGAATTTGCATATATTTCGACATGCGAATAATCGTCGTCCTTAGCAGCAGAGACTATTATTACTTGTTTAGTGTGCTTTTTACTAATTGTACTGCTCTGTTTTGCTTCAATTATTATTAAATAATAAATATGCTTGTGAGCCTAAAACAAATCTCTGAGTTATTTCAGTGTGTCATTTCTGTTTATTTTACATGCAAGCACTGTCTCTGCTACAACGCTATCCACAATTTCCACAACATAAGACTAACGATAAGTTGATACAGTGATGGTGGCGACAGTCGCATCACTACCCTTTTAATCGTTCAATCGTGTTCGCCAGGTGGTGTCCATAATATACACCCCTGTCCAAAACAAGATTCCATTGTCCCATCCAAGTCTGCCTCCCAAAAAGCAATCAATTCAGCCGCTTTTGCAGATTTCACCTATGCGACCAACAGACAGACAGACAGACAGACAGACACGCAGACAGACCATGCTAAGTGCAACATGTGTAGCAATAGTCGGCATCTATGCATGGCGTGCCGGCGGTGCGGGCTAATGACACGTACATCCTATTCTACAATGACGTTGCAGCTTCAGAGACGGTTAAAATGTGTTTATATCACATTGCTGGCCCAACTGAGAACTGTGTCACGGTAGCGATGATAACTGGGTCAAGATGGGGTCAAATAACGAGGTCAAGGTCGTGTCACCTCTGAGCGAACGCGCTGAATGGCCTTTTGCATCTGTGATTCCATGTCGTCCTCAAGATCTTGAAGGTGCTTCGCATGTTGATCTTTCTCGCTAAAAGTACACCAAACTAAACACTTCGAATTATATAATTTACGGCCCCTTTCATACTGGAAATTTCTGTTTCAAAAGCCAAGCAAAATTTCAACAGGAATTCTCGAAATAAAATTTCCATTGTGAAAGAGGCTTAACGCTTTATCACGATTCAAGTTTAGATATAAAATATACAGGGTGGCTCAAAATAAAATAACCCACCAGACAATATGCAATATCTCCGCAACCATGTGGTCTGCTACTCCGTAGATCCCATTTCTTAATCCATCTCCATACATGTACAACTGCATGGTGGCCTCATCACCTATCTGTTATAATGTGTGACTGCGTTATAACAGCGACACGGACGGTGTTGAGTGGCGGGACGGGCGGTGTGAATTGCCTGTGATTCGTCGTACATACCGCTGGTATGATCTCTCAAGTCGGTCATTCTCCGACTGTTGTTTGCGGACGTCCTTGATCACGGACACGAGAATGTCCTCAAACCTCCTCAGCTGATCCACCATCCCGCCGTCGTGCAAGTTCTCATACATCTCACAGATCTGCTCCTGACTGTACAGACAATCGTACATAACAGACTTCGCTCCTGACTCGATCCAGATGCCATTTGGGGTGATGGTTGGGTCCAAGGAACTATGACATGGATTTTTCAGGCAATTTGGAAAAATGGGGCGGCGCAATGTAACGTAAAGGAAGAATACGGCATCGACTGTGCAAAAACGGCTGAACGGACTGAGTTGCCGTTTGGGTTAGCGAGTGAGATGGGCCCAAGAAATCGTGTATTAGATGAACACACACGTCTGCGCCACCTGGCAAATACGGTTGTACGATTGTGCACGGTGGCTATAAATGGGTCTGCAACTAGGAGTGGTGAGTGACAGAGCTCTTCCCAAATTACTTTGAGCATGTCTTGTTCACCGCGTCACTAACAGCGCCGCTATTATTTTTGAACTCCCGTGCGAAGAAAATGAGCAGTATTTTGTGTGAAAATTATTCTCTGTTGATAGATCACAGGTGCGCATGCGCGTGAAATGTGAACTCGGGTTGTGCGCAGTGTAGCTAGTGACAGTCAACATTGTTGGTCGCGTAAGTACTGTAGATGTCATGCATCGCGTAGAATGGTTCAATTCTCTCGACAGCAGCAGCAGTAGCCTGCCTACTGTTGGACGATACATGGACACTTGAAGTAATCTACGTTAATCTACGCGCTGTTGACACGAAACGTACCATCGTACGACGTACGGCCGTACGTACGCGTACACGCAATCAAGAGCACGAGCGCTGCGTGAATCTGGGCCCCCGTTCATCGTACCGGGAGGCATGACGTCATTCACCCACGCAAAGAAACTCTCCCATGCAGCGTTGGCTGCTGATGCTGCTGGTGGCTCGATCACGTGACGTACTACATGTAGCCTGCCTAGCTGAAAGATGCCGACGTGACGCAATTATATCGATCTGACGCACATAGACAGTGCGCCATGGAGCTCGATAAACATCACATCACCACCGAGGAGGTCGATTTTATTAATGACTCAAACGCTTTCACCTCCCTCACCTACACACCTAGGCATAGCTACAAGAAATGCACGCGTTTGCACGTGTACACGTCGATAACTATCGTGTAAACGTTTGCAATACTAGAAAACTGTCCTCGATTGAGGATCGAGGTCCCACCGACCGCGTTTCGAACTGAGAACCTAACCCTAATATTGACCTCTGGCCTTGATCTATCTGACCTTCAATCCTACGATAGCTATGGTCATAACCTATACACGTGCAAAGGTCAAGGTCAAAGGTCACTCGATTCAAAATTAAGGGTGGAAACAGACGGACGGAGGCGATTGCATTACGTGCCGTGCTAAATTGCTAACGCGGTCGGTGATGAACACAAGTAAAGTGAAGTAGCGGGATATAGCAGTGGTCACAACAAGCCGCACACCGTGGCGGGAACTCACGTGCCATTGTGGGATCACACAGTGTCACCTGCCAACCGACAGACGTGACATTCCCGCCTTTATTATTGAGGCTGGTACTCGACTTAGCGATCCCGGGGGATGCAAGGCTGAGTTAACCTAGTTGGCTTGGTATACATATTATATGTAACGAAACCATCTAGGTCAATTCAACATGATATTATTAGACTAAAATTGTATGAATGAAATTCATTGAAGGCTGGGGTTGACGTCACAGTTCACAGGCTACTGTTGGTCGTTACTTACTTTAATACTCAGTTATCGCGACTGAGAACCATGTGCATTTTGTTACTAGCCACCAGCTCCATGTTTCTGGAAAAGTTTAGTTACACGCTTACGAAATTAAACGAAAGATACATCACTACTGTCTATACAGGCTGTCACACAGGTGTTAGGCCTGTAAGACTCCGCTTATGGCGTAGTGACGTCACACGTTGTGCGTAGTAATGCTTGCGTTATCTCCCGGAAGGATCGGTGAAATAAAATACGTGCGTCATAACATCACTAATTATGATGTATACTCAACATTATGAACAACCACTCACCAAGGCAGTTTACCGCTCGAAGCTGATAAGTAAGTAACGGAAATTTAGCATATGTTAGGCGCTTTATGTTTGCCATGTGCATGGGAGGAAATGGAAGAATTGGAGCAGGCCTTCTTCCAGAATTTATATTTTTTTTTTGGGGGGGGGGATAATTAATATATGATTGGAGACTGTGTGGTACGACTACTCAATGGTAGTCATGGGGGCAACATACCACCCACAGGGAATGTTTATGTTTCGTCCATCAAAAAGTGGGGGTTAACACCCCCAAGAGAGTGAAAAAAAAATCACTGGATGGAGAAGAGGAGAAAGGAGGGAAGAGAGGAGTGGAAAGAAACTGGAGAAGATAGGGGGAAAATGGGGAAGAAAAACAGAAGAGAGAGGCATTTGCCCATTTATCACCCACGCTAGCGCTGGCCGTGGCTTGGGTGATCAGTGGCATCTGTGACTGTCTCTGTGTGTGTCCGCGCTCTAAAAGAAAAATGACTCGAACTATCAACACCAAACTTGGTACACATACAGTGCATGGCAGTCGCTCGGCATGCAGTGACCCTAAGGTCAAAAGATCGAAGGTCAAGATCATATGATGATCAAACGCGCTGCCGGCGTGGGTATGCATGTCGATATGACTGCTGCAGTTTCTAGTCGTAATTTCACAACAAGTCACTGATATTCAGCCAACCACGACAGTGTGCTGAATGCCTCGTCCATGTTGCCCAGCAGATCCACAACGCTGCGTCGACGATCAGCAGACCTCACGGCGAGCGGTGATTGGTCGAGACGCCAGTCACGTGACGCGCGCCTGAGGTCGTGCAGACAGACGGACAGACGACGGACACGCTCGCTGTCAGTGGCAGTAGGCTCCTGGTGATCAGCAGACAGATTCGTCAGTCTCTCACGCATCGCCTGCAGTACAACAACAACTAGACAACTGTACATAGCAGACTTCGACCCACGACGAGTAGTGGGCTGCTTGCTGGACGTTCTCGTTGAAGAAAGTTCGCATGGTATCTCGGCCGTCATGTTTATCACGTCCCATCACCACTTATCAATATACACTGAGACACGTCATACAGACACTACGTCATCCACGAAACCGGAAGTACATAAGGTAATGCCATTATCTAAACATTTATCAAATACGTTGGATTCTTGTGTGAACCAAGCTGTAGCTAAGATTTTTAACATTTGTGATAAAGACAGTATTAATGAGATTAGAATGATGTGTGATTTGCCAGATGTTAGTGTGATGGTAGAACGCCGTCGTATGAAA
>Ga0209782_1000970_pt1 | contig 14065 bp, 7 predicted proteins | sample WorMetmaBAHAMAS1_FD_187390 | JGI IMG/M metagenome (GOLD analysis project Ga0209782, IMG submission 187390) | Marine gutless worms symbiont microbial communities from Max Planck institute for Marine Microbiology, Germany - Inanidrilus... | ecosystem: Host-associated > Annelida > Digestive system >...
GTATTATTTATGCAATTGTTTTGTAAGGTAATTTTAGATTGTTGAAGACTAACCGTAACATTATGCATCAAATGTTGCATTGACGCCTGTACTAAGCTTACCGTCTTTCACCGGAAACAGAAATAACATAGAGTATTCTTATATAACTGATGCGCCCTATTTGCATTTCAAAGGCACCATAAAAGTGACCAAGTTGTGGAACCATGGACTTTATTGTAGCTTGATTGTTGTGTAAGTACACGTTATCATTATAATTTCATTTTTTACATTGTTGGGTTTTACATTTAAATCTGGTAATTGACAGATTTAAATGTTACAGCGCATGTGTTTTGTGATAGTAAATGAGCAGTTATTTTAATTTTTGCTGTTTTAGAGCTATGACTGTGTCACTAACACTTAATTGAAAACCGGGAAGTTTTACCATTAATACCATTTTACTATTGTACTAGTGGTAAAGGGGACTGCATGCTCCTATTTCACTAGTACATTGGACATGTGTGTTATCAGATGACGATGTTGACACATTTCCCAAAACTAGGATCGAGTATCAGTTGTTAATTTGCAAGTGCTACATGGATGTGCGAGCTGAGATGTAATCAAGCAAACATTCATGTGTATTGACTCATCGCCACTCAGCATTGCTCATGACTCACACTGTCTTGTGAAATGTGTCAACGTCAGCTGGTTAATCATACCCACAGTAACGTGGGATGTCAGCTTGTGACGCACAGTGGTCCCAATTGCCACCTGAATGAACTCAAACAAAGCTAAGTGTGATCATTGTACATTATTTACAACAAAACCAGTTAATGAAGCCACCAAGCTGGCTATAGCAGCTAGCCACAACTTTCATAGACAACAAGGCCGAGTGAATCGTCTCTGTTCAGAGTCCGTCTTTTAAGCCTACAACACACAGTACAGACGTCAACAGAGAATAGTATAATGGTAGCCTATACCATTACTTACAGTTCTTATAAACTTGCTTGGCTATATGTGCTAAGTAACGCCATCCACCACTGACGTAAACAACCCATAACATCACCCGCTTTAGAAATATATGTACGTGAAACACGCCAATATGGAGGAATTTCACTAGTAAAATCATTTGTGATAAGTTTTTCATGAAATATTCGTCTTGTTGGCATATTATTAATAGACTTTAGCAGAAAAGTTGCTTCTTTTGTAGTAGAATATAAGAGCCGATACGGGACCGGAAGTAGAAATATGGCACAGGCGCACCCACAAAGGTGCCCTGTTGGCGGCCGCCATCTTGGTCACGTGACTATTTCTACTTCCAGTCCCATATTGTTGGCTCTTATATTCTGCTTTCTGGTTAATATCTTGCCATGTTGCTAACTTATCTTCCAGTGAACATTTTCATGAATTTGCTGAAGCAAAATTTTAATTATGATGTTATTATGAAGTGTGTGCCATGTCAACTAGTAATGAAATAAGCTAGAAAATGAGATGAAAGTCGTCATACCACGCTGTTGTCATCAACAAACTTTTGTTGCAGCAGCTCAAGTAGTTCTTTTTCCATCTTTAGCTGATCAACGAATGGTTTTGAACCATGATTGTCATAAGGTATCTTACGGGGTGGACGAATGGATGGTTTTGAACCTTCAGACTTCTGCAAATACACATGAGTCAACCAACCTAGTCCTATACTTAAAGAACAATGCTCCCAGCAGCAATATTTTTCAGTCAGTTGTTATTAAATTCAGACAGGTTAATTTCAATTTCATTTAAGTTACAGTTTCACTTATGCGATGAATTCACTTAAATTTCAGTTCAAGTTTTCAAATAATGTTAACCTGGACTGTAACACTAGTTCTCAGCTGCATCATAAAATTCATTTACACTTCAGTTACAGTTCACCGATATTTCTACTTAATTGGTAACCTACTTCTTGTTCAACAACACTTTATACCTATAAAAATTCAACTTCTGCATGGTGTATATATAGGCCTATATATCAACAATTGACTACACGGACACAACCTGAGAGTTCTTACCATTAGAGTCGTACACATGTTAATGCAGTAAAATCTGTGAATACACTTTACACAGACTGATTTTAAACACATGCAAGACGGTACTCCATTTTTATAACAGAAAATATTATGATCTCTACACACCTTTATTGTACTTGCTCCAACTGTAACATAACAACAATATACATGGTTAACAAAGCAACAGCAACGTTAAGTATTATCACAAACGATGAACTGTGTCTGTCTGTCCGTGTGTCTGTCACATGCCAATATTTTGTTTAAAAACAGCAGCATATATCTACATCTTTATTGACCATAATGGTAGATAAAAACACAGAACAGACATAAGTACAAGAACAATAGAAGAAAACATGATGAAATCATAACACTTTTGCAGCTAAAATATAAAATGCAATATATCTCCTGAATAACTTCTCAAATACACAGGCAGTCACGTATGTGTGTGAAACTGCTGATATCTCATATCGACAAAGTCTCAAAAAAACATTAATAAGAAATCATAATGTGGCCTATCAAATGGCATCTACGTCGATATCCATTTGTTTTCATTTTTATCTTTTAAATTGACTAACTAGTGAACGTGAGTGATTGTAGGCTATATGTACGGATTATGACCCTAGCTTGCATGGGACTAAAAGTCAGGGTCATAGGTCAGGGTCAAAGGTTAGGGTTAGGCACTTATTGCTGAGTATTGACCGACATCCTACTAGCACAATACGTTCTATTTCACGTTATCAGCAGCTACATGCTGGCGTGACGAGGGGTGCGGTGTGGTGAGGCCAAAGCAGCAGCGGAGTCCAGCGCATGTTTGTGTGGTAATACGGTTGGTCAGAAAGAGATACAAATACACTAGCCTCCACTGTGTTGCTCTATCCACAGCAAGAAGTAGACAATATCAACGTAGACTCCTGGATAGTTGGGCCTAGCACACCCTTCTCCCCAGCTCACAGTGCCATACTGGAACCACTTGCCACCTTGTTTGCAGACCAGTGGACCACCAGAGTCTCCGGAGCACGAGTCCTTTCCACCCTCCTGGTAGCCGGCACATAACTCATACTGCCCAATACCGCCCCACAATTCCAAGTAGTAGTTGTAGCAGTCATCCCACGCAATGATCGGAGTCACGACTTGCCGAAGCACACTGTTGTCTCCCGTATCTGTGCATGTAAACATTAGAACTGTCAAGAGACATCAGAATGATAACACAATAAGTTATAAATAACATATGAATAAGTCGCATGTTGTATATAATGATGCATTCACAGTATTGTCTAACCAACCGAGATAGTGCATCGTCTTTAAACTGCAATTCGTTTCCTAGAAATGCAGACTTCCATTCATATGATACTAGAAATAGAAATTGTGTGCACATGACTACTTGTAGATTGATTTTACAAAGCCATAATATTTATTTGGCCCTACATTATGGAACTGTTTGCCTCTATAATTCCCAGACTATTCATTCATTTCAGCCTTAATATAACTCTATGGAAATAATTACAAACTCATGATGTCTGAAAACAACAGCTTACTTTCTAAGAGTACATTTTAAATATATTGTTGCAATTATGCCTTGTATTGTGAAGCAACAAGTGACTTTAATCATTCATTCATTCATTCATATCCCACAATGTGACAGCATTCTGAATTGTATGTCTACATTAGTAGGTCTGTGTTCTTTTTGGTACAACATTAGACAGAGTGTCCCAAACACTGTGACATGCTTACTGAGTGTGGCTCCCCATCCAGTAACGATGCATTCGGTGCCAACAGCTGCAGGTGAGCTAGGCAGACACACGGACTGGACGTACGTGTTGAATGTCAGCGGAGTGCCAAGTCGTATCATTGCAATGTCATTTTCACAACAGTACTCGTATTTCTCATGCAGTGTTGTCGTGACGCCGGTAAATTTCTGTTCTGTAGTGATTTCTTCCAAAGCATCCTGTAAACATTACGTCGTTTGAAGTAGTAAGTGGTTTATGTCCAAACTTTGGTGACAAGCCAGAATTCTTTGAGAACGATGAATATTCCCGTGTGTTGTTTTTTTTGCAAACTTATTAATGAAAAACTGAACGTGGTGTCTCAAGTGCCGCTTGGCCAGCACAGTTGCCTGTTATCAGCTTTACCGACAATATTTCGAAAATTTTCGAAATTAAATGTGCAAATAGACATTTTGAACATTAAATCTCACGACGTTCTGAATGTGTGCATATTGGAATGCTAACGTAAACTGCATTCAACCTGCATTGGACATTTATATGAGTTAATTTCACATTATATTTACTGCATGTCAGTCAACAGAAAACACACAATAAAATACTAACTCATTTCAAGCAACATTTTGTTGATAGAGTTATAATTATTTGAGTATAGGCCACTCAACATTCAGTAGCCGTGAGTATGACACGTTTGGTCACCCACTGTAGTTGTTCCAAACGTTTCATCTCCCAGGAAACAGGCATTTCAACGCTTTTAAATATCTGAACAATGATGTTTCGTACATTTTTAACTTTTATTTTATTTCTTAGGTATACTCGTTTGTATCGTTTAAGAAATTGTTTAATTTTCAAATCAGTGATAATACATTACCGGTAGTCACTAATAGTGATAAAGTGAAGGTTTATATTATACGTTACCAGCAAGTTGTGTCGACCACAGATAACAGTGACTGCGTCATCTGGTGCCCGGTTACCATTATCGTCATGTCTGCACACAAGCCGTTGGCAACTGTTGATCATGATATGAAATCACTCTTACGATTGATACACTTCCACATGTTCAATGTTGTAACTAATTATGATATTTTACGTTGTGATAATCTAGCATATAATATTGCACATTGTCTTGCACAGCCCTTACCAATACCAATAGTTGCTCTGATATTTAGGCCTATGGTTTTGGTCGTTTGGGTATAATTGATAATCATGCACTAGTGTGCAAAGGGTGCGAGATAAATTAGTTTGTTGAACTTACAGGCAATGACCTGCTGTGAGAAGGTGATATTGGTCGATGATGCTGGCTCCACACAGGTAACAAGACGACTGCCAGCAGGTTGTTAGACGACACTGCCACGGCCACGAGTGCTTGCGAGCTTCAGTGCCACCCACGATGCGTGCTGGAACGTCAGGTTCGAATGTTGGAATGCCACAGACACGACTTCCTGGACCGACGTGTTACAATCCACAGACAGTTGCAGTGCTGACTCGCTAAGGTTCAACGACGTACCACTTGACACAAGGTAACTCATTTCGCAGAATGATGCTCTTTGCATACAACCTCTTTGATAACTGAAAATGAACCCAACTGACAAGGTCGCCTACTTGGCCTTGTCCTTGGCTCTGCACGGAAGTTTCGGTGTTTTGTTGAATAATCACTGACGTGAAGTGATGTATAGCCTACCAAACTGCACCATTTCTGGTGATCTTGACTGACTAATCTCTACATGCAATGTTTCATTCTGGTTTGGAGTGTTCACAAGATTTCAGTTGACATATTTATTCCTTTGCTTGCAGCTACCAACTAACAGTTCATTACATATTACACAGATGTGAATAAATCAATGCCCAGAAGAATTCTTTTATACTCTTCTGCTTTCGAGTATTATCATTAAACTAGCAGCTGCTAAACTGATGAGCTCTATTGTCTTGTTGCATTCTTTATATACGACATTATGAGTAGAAAATACGTTTTGTAATGCTTACTAAACAGTTTTTCACGTAGAATAGTTCTCGTGCCTGACTGAGACATAAATAATACAAAATTACTGGGCCATGAAACAATTACTTAGCTTTGCAACTACAGTACCAACCTTGACTGACAAACGACCAGCTTAGAGAGAAGCGTCCATTGTGTACGCTATGGTCCGATGTGAAGAGAATGAAGACAGACGAACCAGATGATGTGACTGTCCCTGGTATGCCAGTGCAATACTTGCTGCCAAGCTGTGGTGAATTGGCGCTGGAGCCATCGTACAACGTTACGCTGTCGTAACTGCAATTCTCGTGTGCTTCAAGAGATAATTCTTGAAACGTAATTGATATCACCTGCAATAACACAAAACAATTGGAAAGAGTACAGTTTAATGACCATATGTCCGGAACTATTTAACTGATTTTCATGATACAGGAAATTTATCCCCAAAGACAGAGAAACACAGTATTTGAAGACATTTCTACAGTGTACGAGTGATTGATCAGATGCAATAGTTGCACAAATTTAATAACGACGTCATGATCAGGAAGTGTCTAGAACAAACTGGCCTAGAAACCAAGCACATTAAAATTAGACAAAATACCAAATTAAACTAGGCCTATTGTCACAGTGTAATAATTGAAATTTTAAAATAAAAGAGTAACACGATGAATACAACCAGATGTAGCAAAAACTAGGTTAACAGATGGACACAGGGCTACAACATATACCATGCATGGTACTAGTGCAGCATTATCATTTTCGTTTACAAATTGTACCTTAGTCAGTACAATAACGTCAAATAAAATTGATAAACGTCGCATGGGCTAATGCAATGGATGGAGTTTGCCTTGCAATCTCAGACAACTAGATTGCTTTTAACTTTGGCATTATTCAGCAGTAATGCCATGCAGCCATATGCATGCTATGTTAGTGTGTATCTGTACATGTAGACTTACTTGTTGTTCTTGCTACTATTTTGACAATAAGGTATGTATGTTAAGGGTGGCCACTGGCCAGCACGATGGGCGAAAAGCCTTATCTAGCAACCCGGCATTAATTAGGCTAATAAATTATTTCTCTCTCTCTAAGATAAGAAAAAAATATAGAAATTTATGGTGTACTCAAAAGCTCACAATAGTCAGCTAAATTTACCGCACTGTACAGTACCATAACTGAACAAGAGGGCCTAGCAGTGGCTAGCATAGCGCGAGATGACCCCTCCCCTCTTCCCAGCATGCACCGTGACCACAATGCACTTCCGTCACAGACAGACGGACAGACGGACACTGACATCGTAGCATAAGCACGAGATGTATATATTTCATCTCTCGCTAAAAACTAATGACAAGAAACTAAAAAACAAAAACGAAAACCTAAGTGACTGTAAAAAACTAGTGACATTTCAATGCCGACGTATTCTTACATAGCCAGGAGAAGACGTTATGTGCCACTGACAGTGTGAATTGTCGGAGTAAGTCGATGTAACATATCCCGGTGACTGTATGGTTCCCAAGCTGGTCGTCAACTCAACTGGTGTACCACTGCACGCATCTGCATGTATAATCACAACACGATATCACATTGCATTCAAGTTCACTAACCACCCGTATATAAAGCTCTGTCTAACCAATAAAAACACTAAAGCTCCGATTCAGTCGTGTGGAGGAAGCCATTTTTGAGTATAAATGTAAACACGGCAACGATATGCAGCAATGAAGAATAAAAATAACTAGATCTATAATAGAGCACTACAGAAACACGTTAACATTACTTACTACAAAATATTGTTAACAACTCTTGCAAAACAACGTTTTTTACGGAATATTTTCTTCGTGTCATCGTTGATAAAAAACTGTGATGAGGCACAGTGTAGTAGTCGATTTGTTTATTCACTGATACATTAACGTCAAAACGCAGTCCAATCATGAGTGATAGAAAAAGCTCACAGGCTGTACCACGGCCTGTAGCCTAGTGTGGCTTGCATGCCGCGTCTTCTGCCCATGGTTGCATGGGCCATCAGACTAGCGAGCAATTTGAGCACACTTGGACCACAATAACTTATGTAAAATATGTAAAAAAAACTTTAATTACTCCAAGATATTAAGTACTGATAACTATACATGTTTAGCTACGTTTCAAATTTTAATGCAGCAGCTATTCTGATAACTGTCAAAATTTCAGACTTTAGTATTAAAATGTGACATACTAAACAGTTAAACACAATGCAATATTATTGTGCAAATAATTAACGTCAATGAGAATAGTCACGTAGCAATTTCCTTAGTTGTTAGCATGGTAGTTGGTTTTGCACATGCACAAACTGCTATGTCACCTCTTTGCATGCACGAATTCATGTACCCTAACCTGTTATGGTAGGTTTGGCAATTTGGCAGCATTTAGATTTCGGCAACATTGCTTTGCATAAGTTTATACATGAAAGGAAATTCACACGATGTTAATAATATCTCCTGAAACCAGAGTCCAGAATTCATATAAAGTTATATTTTGGTAATATGAGGTCGAAATGTTTAGAGAACAAGCTCAAATTCTGCCGTGTCTTTACGTCACACTGTGTAAATTAACTATATACTGACTGTTATAGTACCGACCTCGACTGACAAACCACCAGCTCAGAGAGAAGCGTCCGTCGTTGTTGGAATAGTCTGACTTGAAAACAATAAAAATAGATGAACCAGTAAATGTAATCGACCCTGGGTTATCACTACAGTACTTGTCCAGCTGTGGCGAGTTGGCACTGGAGCCGTCGTAAAACGTAATGCTGTCGTACTCACAAGTCACGTGCACTTCTAGCGATAATTCGTGGAAGGAAATCGATATCACCTTCGACAATATATACAACGAAAACCGTTTGCTTATTTTTCAGAAAATACAGTTCTTAATGAAATGGTGTTATTACTATACACGTTGCTTTTGCCAAAGACTGTCATCACAGTGCACGAATAATAATGTGATGGTGTTGTCAGTAGACTGTTCTGACTGATATCCAACTGGATGATGCTTATTGTTACAGTCAAGATTTGATTTGTCGAAGGCATGGCCGCGACATGTCCACTCAGCAAAGTCATCAATAATATTGTAAAATAATTTATACCAAAAGCTGCCTATCAATCTTTCTTTAGCAATTACAAAATTATTCTTCACTTTGGCATGACTTAGCAACCATTGTGTGGCTTCATGCACTTCAAGTGGTCAGCCTGTAAGATAAAAAGCCATATAAGCATTTGTAGCAAAACGTGTTAGATTTTTATTGCAAAACTATTCTTACGTAGCCAGGAGGTGCCTTTATGTGCCACTGACAGTTGGAATTGTCTGGATAGCTGGCTGAATCATATCCGGGTGACTGGATGGTTCCCGAGCTGGCTGTATACTCAACTGGAGTACCACTGCAGCCATCTGCACATACATGTACAACCATTAATGGCACGATATCCGATGCAGTTCATTAAGTACATACATGTACATGGTCAAATGGCTTACACCAAGTTCTTCATTAATATTAATACAATCATAACTAAGAACATGTATGCACAATTCGCACATTTTAGGCATTTCAGTCCACATTCGTAAGTATATCACTATTTGACTCAGTTATGCAATGTAAATTTTAGGTACAAATTACAAAAATGGCTATAACAGCATAAGATCTAAACAACTAAGATATTATGCAATGGTTAGTGAAATGCATGATAATTTAGAAATGCAATTTGACATCGCCTATAGAAATGACTTTTGCCGCACATTTACTGCACAAGTGCAAACATGAAAACTGTGATCTTTAGTTACAGCTAAATGGCATTCTTTGATCTGAGTTCAACTTTGTTACGAAGCAGTATTTCAGCGATCTGAGGTCGCTATGTTTCATAGAATATAAGCGTTAAACTCCGCCATATTTCTATTTCACAATGTCTGTCAACTAGGTACTGACTGTAACGCACCGACCTTGACTGACAAACGACCAGCTGAGAGAGAAGCGTCCATCGTGGACGGAGTGATCCGATGTGAAGACAATGAACAGAGATGAACCAGACGATGTAATTGTCCCCGGGTTATCAGTGCAGTACTTTCCCAGCTCATCGGAGTTTGCACTGGAGCCGTCGTACAACGTTACGCTGTCGTAATAGCAAGTTGAATGCGACTCCAGTGATAATTCTTGAAACGTAACTGATATCACCTGCAACAACACAACTGTTAGTCGAAAACCATTTGCTTAGTTGTTTTTAATGGAAAATAATGTCGATATTAATAAACAATTTCAGTTCAAATGTACCATCATCAAATAGTAGCACTTCCAGTGACGTGTATTGATTGTGATCGTTCCAAATCACTCATACGTTTTTTTATATACGTTTTTGCTACCTTCACATCCGACTATAACGGATGTGTCACACTAGGTCTTTCGAGCTATGTAAACAAACATGCCATGATAGTCACTGAATGACAAAGATGGCTACTTCCATGTGGGAATGGTCACTGTTATGTAATCCATTCCAAATTCCTATAGGTTCCATGCAATAATCTTTGAAAAAAGGTTATGCTAAGTAAATGTTTTACACATACTGATTGTGGTAAGTATAGCACATGTACATTATAGAGAAATCCTGAAAATATGTTCTCCATATTTCAAAAGGAAAAGCTTTATGCAGATGATGCTCCACAAAATTCCAATTTTCAGTACTTAAAGATCCTAAGTCCAAAGTGGCCTACTATACATTTTGGGTGAAAGAGAGGTCTTTATATGTCCGTCTCTCCATATGATCAGTAGACTGCAACATAAAGTAAACATGAAACAGTGTCAACAAATTCATCATCATCGTTTATTAGCCATGAGTACATAGAATAAAACAATTTTGGTAGCAATTACTCAGCATAGCAATCAATATTACTTCCAATCTCCAAATGATTACATTATCATACACTTAACATAATTTGGTCATCACGTCATGCTGACATGTGCATGTAATTTTATGAGAATTAATTCACGGATCATGAAATGCCAAGATTCAGCATTATTTTTATTCCATAAATCCAGGATATGACCACCAAATCCTGATATTTTTGTTATAATTAATTTGCATTAATATAGCCCTTTTGGTCACTGCAACTACCATTTATCGTTTAACTGAATCACAGCATGACCAGTACAATCATTTTGTTTGTTATTTTGGGGCAGACACAGAGGAGACGTTTACACTCAGAATGCCTATAGTTTTGTTCAGCCTTCTTGTCAACTGGCACTGTGTCCTAAATTTAGATCATGGGCGTGGCATACAGTTTTGGACGATACGCGTCTATTTTAATAAAAATATAAAATCTATCCATAGGTATATGGTATTCATGCAGGTTTAGATGACACTTGTAACTAATTGCAACAGCTGCTGTTTACATCAATATTCTTTAATGTTTTGACACGCACCGTCGTGCAATTAATGACTGCCAATTAGGCATGACGACAATAATTGACAATAATTCATTACGCCTCGTGGCAGCTCAAAAATTAAAATCAACGATTAATTGACTAACATTTTGCACACTGATTAATCAACTAAACAGTTCAGTTAGATGACAGTGATTTAACTTTAGCAAGCAACACAGTCTCGTACGTTGTTGGTTGAGATAATAACACACTTGTCTACAGGGTGGCCCCAAAAATGTGGCACAATTTCAAGCCATAGGCTACATTTATTAAATAGTAACCAATTTACGAAATTATTTCACTGTCAAAATCAGAAGAACATAAGTAATAACACTATCACTAAAAATCCCACTGTGTCACTACATTACCTTGTGAAATTTCAAGGGTCTTAAAAGTACATTGCAAACAAGACGACTTCTGTAATAACACATTTTAAGAAATTAACAACAGGAAACAAAGTGTCTAGTGTCTCAGTTATTGTCTAAAGTAACTGTCACATCTTGCAGTTTTTACATCAAATGTTCAATGTGTCCACATTGCTGATGGACGACGCATTCAAGCCGGCGACGCCACTGACCAATGGCGTGATCAATGAAATGCTGCAACAGTTTGCCTCACTCAGTGACATTGTACAAGGTAGTGTAGCAACACACTTTAAGTGTGGTGGGATCTTTGGTGATTTTATTATTGCAAATTTCTTTTTTAATTCTGACAGTAAAACAATTTCGAAAATCGGTTAATATTTGATGGAGTTAAGGTGTAAAAAATTGTGCCAGATTTTTTAATTACCCTGTATATCAAGTAGGCATAAATGTTTTCTAGCGAAATTCTGACAAAACGTTTTATAATAATATCTCCAGAAAACACACATGCAGGTTGCAATAATGCGGAGATACAAAAACTTGCCAGACGCCAAAATCTTGTTTATTTGCTTATCACAATTAGTTACACACATAAGATACACCCATTGATAAAGAGTTCAAATAGAGTAAATACATTGAAATAGTCCGTCAATATGTAACATTTTAGTTAAATATACTGGTAAACACAGTCTTACATAGCTTGGAGGTGCCGTCATGCGCCACTGACAGTTGGAGTTGTCTGGATAGCTGGATGAGTCATACCCAGGTGACTGGATCGTACCCGAGCTGGCTGTGTGCTCAACTACTGTACCACTGCAGGCATCTGCATGCATAAGCTTACATTGAAAACAACATGATAGTCGTGCAGTTCAATGACTAAGGTCCGGTTTTTCCACAGCAAATTAATCTCCCGTTAATTTAATCCGGCATTAAATCCGGCAGATAATGATCAATTTACTCAGATGTCGTTTTTCCACCGTTTTTAACGGAAGATTAATTTGCTGTGGAAAAACCGGACCTAAATAGCCCATCAGACGCTGCACTTTTGCCTGTAATGCAAACTAATTTTAAAATATGTCTCATTGGCACACTTACTACGGTACTAATTTGCAGTAGAATTGTCATTTAATATCCGACCACATCGTAAATGCGTATAATAAAATAATATAATAGCAACGCTACCTTTTAAAATATTAAGGTTACGAAATAGCAACAGTGTGAACAAGTATTATGTGTATAGCTACACATTTAAGGTATTATGACAAATATCAAATTGCTGCACACCGGTTATGAATCGCTGACTGACCGACTGGCATCGTCAGCGACTGACCAACCACAAAATATATTTTGACAGTCAGCTAAATAATGAAAATATTAATATACCAGTAGCGTACCCAAAGAGGGGCCGGGACTGGAGGAGAGGCACCCCCAAACCTGTGATACAAAAATTTTTGGAATGTTTTCAAAACTTCTCAGAATGCTTTTGTGCATAATTGCATCGCAATATAGTCAAATATTAAAGGGGACATTAGTTATTTTATGTTAAATGTATATAGATACCTATAATCTCTTTCCTTACATGTAACTTGCTTTTAGATTGGTAAATAAGGCTGTAAGTACAAACATGTGTACATATATATCGATAACCTGAAACCCGGCATGGTCTCCCAAACGAACATCCTAGGTACGCCCTTGTAGTACACAAATATTTTTTCATGACCATTTCAGTGGCTGAGTCTTTTAAAGCAATATGCTTAACTCAGTCTTTGAGCATGGCAATTTTCAACCGTTTTTTCCCACTCTAATTTATCCATCATTACACGCATAGCGTCTTGTTTTTTGGACTCACAGTGCAGAAAAAGTTGCTAATGTGTTATAAATCAAATCCATAACAAATCGACAACAAGTTGTGCAAGAGCTGTAAGGATTAAACCAGACTGCATGTCGTGTCCGAGACAAATCACAGCACAGCTCAAATGAAGTATAAGCTGAGCTAAGGTCAGATAATCTGAACGATATGAACACTTTTCGTTAGTCTATCCTGGCATTATAACGCTACAAGTCGTTGTTTGGCTACCTTGTTTGACGTTTGTAGGTCGTTTGTCAGACAGGATTGGAATGTGCCCGTCTGTTCCGCTATCCTGCACCAAATAATCACGTAAAATGACACAAAAATCTATTACGCTTTTGTTTATTCGAAAGTAGCTTAAACAGGCTATACATAGTTTACTGTGAACATAGCGCCTGCAATCTTTCTGTACTTAAAGTTGATTCTTGGAGAATTTTTCACTTATATTACGAGTCATTGTTGTTTCCGAATTCAGCACTATTTTGTCAGTCATTTTTTATTTCAGACTCAGTTTTCACCGACGATGTCGTCTTTATACGGAACTTTCATTGAGCGTTTGTTTTACATACATACATACATTTATTGTACATGAAACCGACAGATAATCACAACGTTGAAGACAAAAACATCATATCAGTTGTCGGCTCATTGGCAGTTGCAGGGCAGATAAGCCTCTTAAGCAACGCCATAAAATTACACAAAAATAAGATGT
>Ga0209782_1000971_pt1 | contig 14060 bp, 8 predicted proteins | sample WorMetmaBAHAMAS1_FD_187390 | JGI IMG/M metagenome (GOLD analysis project Ga0209782, IMG submission 187390) | Marine gutless worms symbiont microbial communities from Max Planck institute for Marine Microbiology, Germany - Inanidrilus... | ecosystem: Host-associated > Annelida > Digestive system >...
TCAACTAGGTCTGAACGAACTCGTAGAATTTTTATGTTAATCACTGTTTTTACTTGTGTGTTTCTCTTCTGTCTTGTTTTGTGTGCTGTGCTGATGCTGACTTTTATGTCGAATAAAGATATATATAAATCATTTACTGTTGGTGACAGTATGGTGGTAATGGCTTAGTTGAAGGTGGTTGGGTAGCTGTATATCATATTGGGTAGCTTTATATCATATTCTCGACTGATTGGTGTAAAGCTTGCTGTCTCAAATGTGATGCAGTGTAAAACATAAATTGATATAGCACATTGATGGCTATAAATACCAGTTAGTCTGCTTTACTTTGTCACAGCCGACTGCATTAACTTCTATTTAGACTAGTTTAAGATGAGTCTGTTTTAATTGTAATGTACAGTTAGTAACTCACGAACAGAAGAAGTTAGTATGCTGTTAAAGTTACTGATATAATTGTGCCTTATAAATGATTACATGATTATTTTTATCGGTGTGATTTTTATTATTATTTACTATTTTAGTATATATATTTAAACTCACATACTGTTCACTCGTCATGATGACAGTTCGTTGTTATGATTGTTGCTGTATTTTATTTTTTGCAGTGCACTTGTCCGGAAGTTGTCAATGCAACATGTGACAGTTTGCCAAGTACTAATGACACTGGTAATGTGCTAACTGTTCTTCTGATAATTTATTTAGTTCAGTGAATTTTAATTTACGTTCATCCATTTACATCAAGTCTTGCCGAGTCAAGTTAGGCAAACTAATGCCACTGGCCATGTCCACATGTGTTACGTACTTTGCTTAAATTTCACATGACTGTTATGAAAGTTAGATGGTTTTACAACTTCTATGGTGTGGCCTCCATATTAGGCAGTTGAGGAGTTTAACTAGTACGTTAGCACCTAACCGGTGTAAATGTTACTTCGGCATTAAAGCTGAACTGCTGCAGAAAAGTTCTGGTAAAAGTTTAATGTCATATTTTACTTCTTTTTTGATGAAACAAATGACATCTGAGTTAGAGTAATAATAATAATAATAATGACCACGACAACATTTATGGTGCTGTCATTATGGCTTAGAGCCGTTGCGAGAGTGTTCACCCGGTTCATTTGATGGATGCAGAGTGAGCCCCGGGTGGCCGCCAACACTCAGACTAAGCCAACCGACTTGGGCTGTGAGTCTGCCAATAGTAATTGGCAGCTATCATCCACATCCACCATCGTTATTTGTTATTATTACTCAGCTCTAAAGCTGATATTAATTTTACCGTCCCACGGGTTTCAGAAGGCTGAAGGGTAGAAGGCTGAGTCGACCTAGAGTGCAACATTGAGAACTAGAAAACTCATCCTTGATTGAGGATTGAGGCCCCACCTACCATGTTTTAACTGAGACTTTAACCCTAAGCCTAACCTTGACTTCTGACCTTGACCTTCAATCCCATGAGAGCTATGGTCATAACCCATACACAGGCAGAAGAGCAAGGTTAAAAGGTTAATTAGTTCAAAAGTTAGAGTGGAAACAGATGATCCGACGGAGGTAATTGCATTACTTCCCATGCTAATGCAGTCGGTAATTATATGAAATGTGAAACATTATCATGAGGCTCAGAGGACATTTTGTTTACGTAGTACTCTAGTATAGAGTCACTCTGTGTAATTTTTATCGACCGCGTAGCAGGGGCGATAATACGTTTGGTAGCGTCCGTGTGCGTGTGTGTCCGTTTCTGTGGGCACTCTCCTGTTTGAACTGTTTGACCTTTGACCTTGATTTTTGGCATGACCTTGGCTAGCCTGAAATTGTAGGTCAAGATCGTAGGTCAAAGGTCAAGGTCAAATAGTGAAAATTGTTTACACTGTCCTGTTTGAACCAGTGGTGTGGAGCAGGTCGATATTAGGACTCGGCTTGCCGAGTCCAGCCAATGGTAATTGTGAATGACCATTACCAGTCCATTGGAATTGTTTGTTTGTCAGTAATCATGGGGCGTTCAACGTGTCGCGCGTAAGCGGTCGATCAGCTTCAATAAATCAGAATGATGTGAAAATGGGATATTTCCTGCTGTTAGTCAAAAAGTTATGGAATATTTTGCAAGTTAGTGTAGCAACGTGTAGTGCCATCTTTCGTGGCGAATTTAATTGCATATATACTAGGTTAACTTAGCCTTGCATCCCCCTGGGTTGCTAAATTGAGTACCAACCTTAATTGGCTGGGATAAAGGCGGGAATGTCACCTCTGCTGGGTGGCCGATAACACTGTGTGATCGCATATGGCACATGATTTCCCATAGGGTGAGGCATGTTTGCAAATTGCTATACTCTGTTTACTTACTTACAATACTGCTGCTGTATTGAGTCAAATGGTGAAAGAATTTTGAAAATCAGTTGGCATTTGGCAAGTTGTGGGGGAAAGAGTATATTTTTGACACAAGGTGGACCCAGTATATTGTGCGACAATTTTAGACTACCAGGTAAAGCTATTCACTGCTGCTATTACTGTTAGATGCGAGAAATACGAGCCGTGGATGTGAACGTGAGCCTTGCTGGAACAATGCAACATGTGTGGAGTTTGACAGCGGCTTCAATTGTTCTTGTCAGCTTGGCTATGTTGGAGTTTATTGTGAGAATGTCAGTTGCGATGCTGTCGTGTGTGAAAATGATGGAAACTGCACTGACGACGGTGTCTCTTGGTCATGCTCCTGTCCTCCGCAGTTTTATGGTTCGTCACTGATTCATTTTTTAGCGCGAGATGTAATATATACATCTCGCGCTTATGCTACGATGTCAGTGTCCGTCTGTCTGTGACGGAAGTACATTGGCGCATTATAGCTAATTTAGGTTTCAAATTCCGATCCCAATTTACCATGCGGTGCATGCGGGCGTGACCGAAGGGATCATCGCCGGGAAGAGTGGAGGGATCATCTTGCGCTATGCTAGCCACTGCTAGGCCCTCTTGTCTTTCATCATATCAAGCCATCTTACCTTACTGTTGGTGCACTTACAACTGCTGCATGTTTTTTCTGTTAGTAAGGAAGTAAGTGGGCTTCTGAGCACACAGAAACAAATTAGTCACAGTGCAGCATGGCTGACTACAACCCAAAACACATGTCCTTTCAGTGCATGCTTGAAATGCCTATAGTTTAGTATTTGCCACAGATATGATGGCAAGGCGTTTCACACATGAGGACCGGCAGCAGAGAAACTTTTATCAGTGAAGCTGTTGTATGTAAGTGGAACAACACATATCCTTTCAGACGCAAACCGAAGCTGAGGGCGGCCGTTGTCAGCTCAGCAGTAAGCTGAATGTCAGAAGCTAGATAAGGCAGTGTTTGTCCAGCCAACGACTGTAGCACTAGGCATGCGAGCTTGAACTTCACTCTTTGATGAACAGAAAGCCAGTGCAACTTCTGTAGGACTGGAGTAATGTGTTCATATCGCAAAGTTTCAGTAACTAGATGTGCAGCAGCGTTTTGTTGTTCTTGTATTTCACATTTAGGTGCTTTGTCATTATCACACGCAATGTGTCCTATTACATCCTGAATTACCTGCCATGTAAACCATCAGTTTTATTCTCCAGTTGTTTCAGAACAGAATCTTTGTGGTATCTGTATCCCTTTGTTATCCAGCCAGCAGTGTCTAAGCACTGATGGAAGCTTGTTACAGGTGAACTACCACAACACACCATCACAGTCATTTAGAAGTGTCATAAGAAGCATCTGTGGTAATAAATTATCTGTATCAGAGCACATTAAAAAAGTTTAAACTATTTATTTGTTATTGTACTACAAAATTTGTCAGTTAGTAAAAAAAATAATAACCGTGATGATGCTGATGGTGCTGTTGTCGTGACCACAGCCGTCGTGAGTTCACCAAGTTAATTGCATAAATACAGACCAATCGCCAGTTGAGATCCAACCCTCAGACTCAGTCAGCTAGCTTGAAAGCAAGTCTGCTAGAGGCTGCCTTTGTCCGCATCCACCATCACATTTTGTGGTTATTACTGAGCCTAGAAGCCGATCCTGTAGTGTTTTATTTGAATTGTATGTTTTGCTATTTTTATTTATTTTAAAGTGTAATATTGATATGTGTTGGGTGCAGGGAATCGCTGTGAGTATGTTCGTTCTTGCAACTCTTCATCGTGTTCAGACCGTGGCAACTGCAGTTACGACGTTGGTGGGGCACCTGTCTGTCTGTGTGAGGCTGGGTTCACTGGAGCGCACTGTCAGCTGGTCGACTGGTGCACTTATCATCAGCCGTGCCTCAACAACGCTTCATGTCTGCTGAACACCACGACCGGTGACTATGTCTGTGACTGTCTGCCGGGCAGTCTGGGTGCTAACTGCAGCATGATCGACGCGTGCTGGCCGGCCGACATCTGTGAGAACGGCGGGACGTGTCTGAGTCTGCCGGACGGTCGCTACACGTGCGCATGTGTGTCCGGTTATACGGGTCTCAGCTGTTCCGTCCTGGTCGATGCTTGCTTGTCAGAGCCATGTTGGCATGATGGCACTTGTGTCCCTGTTGACGGTGGATTTACGTGCAGCTGCGGAGAAGCATTTACTGGCCTCACCTGTGAAACGGAGATGCCGTGCCGGTCATCGCCTTGTCAACATGGCGGTACCTGTCACGAGACTGATGCCACTTCTTATGTTTGTGACTGCCCCTCAGGTAAATTGCATTACCTTGATGTGCTTGTTAACTGTACTTTAATTAATTGGGCCCATTCTATGGTCCCCTCTGTCACGCGTTGTCGTTGTTGTTGGCGTTGTCGTTGTGGACATTGATTTTACATTGCCATTCGCCAGGTGTCGCTATTGTCGCACGCCGCCTGCGCTATAGCTATAGCTGGCTTCAGCTCATCTTGGTAGTGGTGTCAACAGTAGCAACACCTGGTGAATGGCAATGTAAAATTAGAACAGGCGGCGTGCGGCGGCTCGCAGTGGCGAATGGGCCCAACATTTTTAAATGCTTCTTGTTACATAATTATTAACATCGTTTAAACAGCCATTTTCCAAGTAAGCCCTAGTTAGTTCTTTTAGTTTTCTTTCTTTGCCAGTTGTTCTTATGGGCCAGATGTCCTGATATTTTACCAGTGCTATCTGGATGTTTGTTATTCTTGGCAGTCATTTATTGATTGCGCTCTCAGTTAAGAAGAACTTGTAATGTTCAGTTGGCCTATAAAACTCCAGATTTTGACATTAATACTTTTTTTCTGAAAAGGAATTTTTTTGGATGCAGTGAATATTGTAAGTGCGTGCTGCGTGTGACTTGTTAGACTTCACGGGATTGACATGTGAGACGACGGTCACTGTTCCATGCAGTTCACTGCCGTGCAAGAACAATGCCAGCTGCAGCGACACTGATGACGGCTATGTTTGCCACTGCCCATATGGTGAGATTTTATGCCTCATTATTATTGCGAGATGTAATATATACATCTCGCGCTTATGCTACGATGTCAGTGTCTGTCTGTCTGTCCATCTGTCTGTGATTTAGGTTTCAGATTCCGATCCAAATTTACCGTGCATCGTGGTCGCAGGAGGGGTAATCTAAACAACAAAATCTTGCGCTATGCTAGCCACTACTAGGCCCTTTTGTTATTACATGGCATTGGCATTGTAGAGCCAGCATGAAGGGATCAGGTGTGCAGTTGTGGATAAGTGAGTGAGTGAGTAGTGTCTTAACAGCACATTAGTGCATTATACATGTAGGCTATTTAGTATCAGAAAGTTGGAGATAAAATGCTAGCAACTGATAAAAAGAGAGAAATGTAACATTGGACAAAGAAATGATGAGGCTCGGACACTGTTTAGGGTTTGCAGTTTGTTTTCCGCTAAGTTCTTTGACACTGTTGGTTGTATGGCCAGAAGGACATCTTGTCCATGAAGCACACACGTCTTTTTTACTTATCGCAAGAGGTTCTCTCTGGAACAGGTGGAGGAGGAACCAGCTGACCCAGGTTTACCTGAGAAAACAACTGTTAAATGGAAGTAGTAGTTATTCAACGGTCAGTTCCTATTGTTATGGTTAGTTGTGTTCCTGCAGTGCTTTTACACTGTTGATTTGATGACAGGAAGAGCATCTGCCTGTAATAAACTATCCCGCTAAAAATTTTTCAAAAGGTTTTTGTTTTAAGGACTTGGCCCAGCTTGTACACAATTGTAGACGTCAGACTTTGCCTCCATGCTGCTTTCTAATAGTCACTTGAGCAGATGCTGTAATCACGTTACCTATCCCAGGCCATTGTGTGAAAACAGGATATGAGCCACAAAACGGAAGTACGTAACATATTACGTTGTTACTAGATGAAAACTGAGCCATGGCCACAGATAATGGGTGCAGGAGATTTCGTAAAGTCTCGTCGTGGTGTGGTTTTTCAGATATGCATGTGGATAGGCAGACATACAACAGTGCTGATCACAATATTCTGCGCCACTTTTGGCAGCAAAGTAGCAAATGCAGAACCTTTGTAGTAAAGTGATGTGATGAGTGATGTGGTTGGTTATGCATGAGCAGGCTACACAGGAGTAAATTGTGAAGATGCTGCGTCTTGTCTGTCCAACTGCAGTGGCCACGGTTTGTGCTTCGCTGGTGTCTGTGAATGTGATGTGGGATACTCTGGCTTGGCTTGTGAAACTCCGGTCAGTGACTCTCTCTGCTAACATATTTCCCACTTCTCCCCAACTACTTCTAACTTGTACTGTCTGGCGTTATCAAACCAATTATAGGCAAAATGTTACGTTGAAATTGCTGGTAGTTTCCCAACATTATCAGTTTTTCGCATCTGACAAACAGATTCCAGCTGTAATGCTGTATATTAGTTACATTAGTCCTTTTTTGTGGACACGTTTATTGTCTGCTCAAATTACTTTTATTTATTAGTTGATTGCTTTTGAGTTGAAACAGACACAAGTATTTTAGCTTGTCTGCAATGAACTAAATATTTTTTCCATCATTCATTAACAGTTGTCAAATAAGAACAAATGATAGTTATGATGGTGGTTTTATGTAAGAAATTGATTTATGAGTGTTCAAAAAATTTATGCCATTTAATGGAAAGGTTCTTTTACAGAACGAGTTGATTTAGAAAACTGGAGGGACGTATGTTAAAAGTAAAGGTGATAAGTGGTTCAGGCGAATTATTTCCATGTGATGATGGCAAAGGTTGAAGCAATGACAAGGCCCAGGTGGTATGGATTTTGCTGGCCACTATTTGTAATGTTGACCAATCAGCATTCAGTAAGGCGGCAAAAATCATACCAGTTTAGCAGCTTCACAGCTTTCACTGCTGACCAGTCGGTAGCGCTTCATCCGTTGGTTTATACCTATGTGGTGAACAATTTTAGTATTTGGTGCATGGAGACGATGTAAGTTACACTGTTGACAGAATTCTAGTTACTGACCATGTTAGCAATGGAGGAAATGCAGTCGCATCTGTCCGTCTGTCTGTCTGTTTTCACTCTAACTTTTGAACCGAGTGACCTTTGACCTTGATCTTTAGTGTGTGTATTGGTCATGACCATAGCTCTCATGGCATTGAAGGTCAGGGGTAAGGGTAAGGGTCTCAGTTTGAATGGGGTTGGTTCGACCTTAATACTCGATTGAAGACAGTTTTCTAGTGATGAGAGCAACGATATACAGACAGTAAACTTATCTCTAGCAAAATCCTCCGGTTCATAACTGCAGAGGTTGGCCGGTGGATCATAGAACAGTTGCTTTTTTGTTGTTGTATTTCTGGTATTTGCAAAATTCTGTATGTTGCTTTAAATACTGCATAAATGATAGGCTCTAAAGACCACAAATGTGATGTGACCCACAGTGTTTTCTGTGGAATACTAAGATTGCTAATTGTCAGTCTATCAATATTCTGTTTTTATTTCTGTCAGCCATTAGTGATTGCAAGATGACTGTTGAATTGTTATTTCTTGCAGTTGTCGACAGGTTCTGATGATGATGACACCAGTTATATTGGTCTCACTGTTGGACTTGTACTTGGAGTTGTCGTCGCTGTGGTTCTCATTATTGGTGAGGAGCTTTTTACTGCGATGCAGACTTTCATCTATACAGCTTTTGAGCCTTATTATGCTGTCGATGTGTGAAATTTCTGGTTGGAAAATAAATGTTTTTTTCTCTGATGAGTAAAGCAAGAGATAGAGCTGTGCATTTTGCAGATGATTGACAGCTTGTACCTAAATTTGGAGGTTTTTTACAAAGTAATGTTATGATGGCTGCATCCATAGTGGTAACTATAAAGCTACGATCTAGTGTCTGTCTTTCGCTATGTCTGTGTTTCATCTTTTTATTTCTTTTTTTCTGACATTAATGTAGTTATGAATGATTAGTTAGCAATACCCCGACATAGCCAGCATATGTTTTTTTCAGCAGTTCTGTCCAAGTCCAATACAGTTGTTGACTTTGCTGTTGTGTAGGAATTATCGTCCTGGTGAGAATTGCGCAGAGCCGACGTGCATCAGAAGGAACATATCATCCCAGTCGACAGGAGATGGCTGGACCGAGAATCGATGTAGATGCTGAAAGCAAACGGCCACCAGAAGAGCGATTGATATAGGCACTTTTGTGATAGTTGTAAAATATCAAAAAAAATTACTCGGATTCACATTCCACATTCGTCAGTCGTCACATGTTTACACATTGTGAAAGTTTGAGGTGAATTTGCACTGAAATGTTCTTGACCAAGTCATATGTTTATTCTGTGATGTTAAAGTAGTTTTTGGCTGTTTAGTCAAAGTAGTAAAATATCACTTTACAGTGTTAGTTGCATATGTTTGTTATTGATTTGTTTTGAACAGCATTATGCATTTTTTAGATCACAACTGTTTAGTAATAATTTGTCGGGACATTATTTGATATTAATGTAAAGTCAAATTCTCTTTGATCTTTTAAACTTATTTTATTTTTATGTCTTTTTTGCTTTAATTTTCTGTTGTTTTATGTGGTACACTAAGATGACTGCTGTCATCTTTTTACTACTCGACACACATACAGGTCAGCCAAAAAAATAGGGCCACTATGTTTGACTGCCCACATCTTGAAAATGCCTGAACCAGTTTGCATGATTTTTAATGCACTTAAACATTGTGCTGTTTTTGAAAACACATCTGTTAAATCTATATTGAACAAATATATAAAACAAATGGCTCCACCTAGAAATAAATTGAACAACTTACTTTTTCACTGGCAAAATAAGTAAGGCATTCGAATGCCTATTTTTAACAAATTCCTGCCCCAATTTGCATATGATTTTGGGGATAATTCTGTAATAATAATTTTAAAACACCCATTAACTTTGATTAACTGCCTAATATGAAGTGATGGCACCTGGCAACAGATGACAACTTGTTATTAAGTTATTATAAGTCACCATTACAAAATGACTCTGCTAAGCCTTGCTGGCTAAGTCCAAATGTTATTTTTAAAAACCGGAGTGCAGAGAACATTATTGTATCATTTGAGGATCTATCTGATGTATCTGTTGTTCTGCTGTAAAGTGCATTTGAGACCACGTCACCATTCTCTGATGCTTCACGCCCATGAGACTTTCTGCTAGTACGCCTCACTGCAGATCAAAATTCACCAACAAGAGATCTTTGCTTTGCTTTGCTGTGGTTCAGTGTTCAAGGAGATTGTGGATGGCATCTAACTTTCCATGCTGCAGTCAGTTTTAATTGGCAGTTTCCATTAAACTTCTTATGCTGAACTTACCTTAGCATTTGTTGAGGCCAATTCAGAGTTATTAACTTTCACTAGGTGGCGCCACTTTGTTTCATAAATTTGATGAATTTTGAATCACCAGATGTGTTCAGAATAAAATAGTGTTTAAGTGTGCCAAAAATCATAAAAAAACTATTTGACTGGTTTTGAAGATGTAAGCAGAAAATGTGAATGTGAGCCTTCAGACGTAGTGGCCCAACTTTTTTTGGCCAACCCTGTACACATATGAGTGTTTAGCACAGTATATGATGTAACCCGGTGTCCATTGATGAGAGCAGAAACATTTCATATTTATCACAGAGGCTACAATCGGTGTGTCCTATAATACTTCACAAAAGAATATGGATGTCTCCAAAAAATTATGGTACTTCTTGCAAACTCCAAACTTAGCCAGTTTTTCTGCTTTTTATTGTGGCACATAAATCGTTGCAACAGTTGTCGTCTTATTTTAATCATCACATGTTTATTGTATTGAGCACCCACCTTTCTGTACAGCACATTGGCTGTGCTGCAGAACGTTGCACAGTTCGTGTGCAATGGCTGCAACTTGATTGCTTTTGTTATGCTTTCTGTATCATATCCTACATTTCTTCCCTGCCTAAAGGCTATCATGTTTATTACTGTACTATTTGAATGATGTTTTTATTTGCTTTTATGTGATATTCTATCTTGTTAGGTGGTCTTGCAGCATTAGGTGAAATACCATCATAATAATACACATCTATAATAATAGAGATTGGCAGGAGAGCATCTCTGAGCACCCCCGACCCTCGTGAAATGACATTCCTGTACCAGCGGATCTCCGCGGCAATCCAGCGTTTTAACGCAGTCTGCCTGTCTAACACTTTCACAATTTCCGAGTCCCCATTGTAGCCACTCCAGACACCACACACTTTGCTTAATGTCTCACACCCTGGGAATGAAGTACCAGGGTCTAAAATAATAATAATAATAATAATCTCGTAATATAAACACCATTTGCATTGTGTGCTTTTTGTGGACATTGCCAAAGTAATAGTTGTTATGGTGTATATAGTAATAAATGAATTTAGTAAGCTTATTTATTTTTAGCAACGAAAGTCGGCTTGTGAAAATTGATTGGTCACAGTGATGTACAGTTTTCAGTGTGATATGAGTGTTTGGTGTCAACTGTTAAGTAATGGATGTTGATTAGTGAGTGAGTGAGTGATGGTTCACTGCCCGTGGTAGCATTACGGCACTAGACAAATTATGTACAGCTCATATTTATGCAACAGTGGTTTTGAATGAGGCAGAGGCCAAACCCTCGAGGTCGAGGCCAAAATCCTGACATCAAGGTCAGTATGACCTTGAGACTCTCTGCGTTATGCAGTGTAATGTAAGTAGAGCAAACATTTGTATAGCACTTTATAAGGAGCAGCTCACCTCTAATGTACTCAAATGGCATGGTGGTGCAACGATATGCCGTCAGACTTGCGATCAAGAGGTCACGAGTCGGATCCCCGGTCAGGGCACAATTGCGTAACAACTCTGGGCAAGTTGCTCACACCCACTTGCCTTGACACTGACAGTCTTCGCTATTATGTGGAGTCATTAAACCGGGTACCTTTACTTTTAATGCACCCAGGTATGGTACTTATCGATGAGAAGCCACACAGTTTTGCCTTCGACTCACCCGCAAGTGGATTGAGCCATGCCCACCTTTACAATATGATTCATAGAATACTTTTCTTGTTAATTTGAACTTTACGTACTTTACAGTGAGAGTTAGTGGTACAACTAAAAACTGGTGCTCGTGAGCACGAACTGTCCCTTTGAACTGTTCGAGCAGAAAAGGTGTAGGATCAATCAGAAGGATAAGAGATGTTGTCTGATTGTCTATCAGTAGGAGTGGTCAACCAGCCAGTATTTCTTTGCATCCTCGTGTAAAAATGCACTTAACATGATGCCAGGAGGTGCATGTGGTTTAATTGTTATTGTTTTATTACAAGTACGTTCTTATTCATAGTGCTGGTAATGTCGGTTGAAAAGGTAAATTACAGGTAAAGTTTTTCAATACTCATTACCGAGTGTTTGGCCCGGAGCTGATCCCGGTGTACAGGCAGTCAGCCCACAGGTGACTTTAAGCCACCCACCTGGTGGTATGCTGCTATTACTTTCTGCCAAGCCTGTTGTTACCTCCGTAGCTTTTCACCAGATGGCACCAACCATATACGCGGTAGCACACATCTGATTCCAGCTCACTACTAATTTATCGACCCTGAATGGATGAAAGGCTGAGTTTGCCTGGTTGGCTGACCTGTAGCGAATGATTTACCTATAATAGTGGTCATACATCAGCTGCAAGTCAAGCGTGGGGCCGGAAAGTTTGCCGGCCAGAGACCGACGTTCTGCCACTGTGCCATGCAACCGTTGGTTGAGCAACAGTAAAAATGTGCTTTGCAAGTACCATTCCCAAGGCTGCATTTAGCAATGTTTGGCCTGTACAGAAAAATAACTTATGAACCCATGCATTCCCGCAGTATTTTGCTGGACAGTACTTGTTAGACGTTGGTCGGTATTAAATTTTAACGCATTTTACGGTTGTGTTTAAGAACAATTTTGCATATCGTGCATCATTCACATTTAGCCAGCTGCTTGTTGCTAGTCATAATGTTTTATTTATGAATAGTCAGAGAATTATTCTTATGGATGACAATAGTCCAATTTTTAGTGAAATAATTACAATCTGGTGTTACCTTGCTACTGCGATGTAGCAGCTGTGTGCTGAAATTATGTTTTATATTAATGTTACATGTATGAGCGACCACAATATGTTCTATTATTTCACTTAATATTTAATTTAATGCACTGATGCACTAGTCTGCAATTTGTATAGTCGTTTATACGAGATTAATCAATATTTTTTGCGTATTTTCATTATTGATTGATTGATCATCTACATTTACGGATGTTTTATTTTGTTAAAAATTTTGGATCATTTTGACATACTGATCAGAAATTTTAATTGCTGTGTTTGACTTCTGCTTATCATAGTCAAACAAAACCGAGATTTTTTAAAGAATCATCATCAAGTTTGTTGTTTTATTTATTTTTTTATGTTCAATGACGTTGTTGAAATTAACTGTTGGCAATTTTGTGGCATCAGGCCAAGGATGTAATGCACATTAGACAGAACCGTCCTATTTTTAAGATTGATATCACAGTAAGCTATTACCAAGGCTGATTAGTGTTCTGTTAGATTTGGTTGCTTTCCTGTCGGCTTTTCTCTCGCTCTAGGTTTGGTATTTTTATCAGAAGGCCTTTGTCGGTTGTTACATGATACAGCAAGAGTAATCTTGAGTTGACTGTGTGAAGGGGACTTCCATAACCAATGGATAGGCGACTTTGATGATATATTGCACATTATCAGCCTGTATCGGGCTTTGTCTTGATCATGGTGTATTTTCTGTGCTTCTGTTGGTCACATTGAGCCTTACAAAAATGGCAGAACCGCCCCCAAGATGCCGTTTAGGGTGTAGACTGTAGAGCTTAAGGAATCTCATACAGGACTGCATAAGCCATTGGCAATGTAATGTGGGAACCCAGATTATTAAGATTATTATAAAATCTCGTTAACCACTGAGCCGATTTTGATCAAACTTGAAACTAAGGACTACCATCCAAAGGCCACCCACCAGGCAAAACCGCATCTCGATGCGACGATGTGGGTGGTCTGGGCGAATACCCAGATTGCCACTGTTCGGGGTTTTTTTTGTCTTTTTTGGTTTCTTCTTAGTCTGTTAGTCACGCTCACAGGTCGCACCAGTAGCTTGATTTTAACGACCTATACGTCATACGACGTGTTTCCACACAAGGATGTGCCTTTTGGGGGTTGCATTGATACTGCTCCCTATTTAGGGAGTCAAATCGCCCAAAAACCTCAATTTCGTGGCCATGAATAGGCATTTCCCAGCCAAACATGCAAAATATTCACTTTCATATTTTAAAAATTACTCAATGGATTCCAAACAAATTTTGTCAGATGGTAAAGACCTACGAGTAGTCTTAGTGAATGGTCCCGAAACGCACCCCACAAATCCTAGATGGTGGACGGCCGCCATCTTGAAAAAAAATCGAAAAATTGCCATATCTCCGCAACTGTTTCACCGATTATGACGAAATTTGGCATAGTAATGCATCTGGGCCTTACGCACCAGACAGGACATTAAAAATTTACGATTTTTAAAATCCAAGATGGCGGACAGCCGCCATTTTGAAAAATTGAACAATCACCATATCTCCGCAACCATTTGATTGATTTTGATGAATTTTGGCATGGTGATGCATCTGGGACCCCACAGCCAATCACCC
>Ga0209782_1000972_pt1 | contig 14058 bp, 12 predicted proteins | sample WorMetmaBAHAMAS1_FD_187390 | JGI IMG/M metagenome (GOLD analysis project Ga0209782, IMG submission 187390) | Marine gutless worms symbiont microbial communities from Max Planck institute for Marine Microbiology, Germany - Inanidrilus... | ecosystem: Host-associated > Annelida > Digestive system...
CATTTACCCCCCCCCCAATTGCAACGTATGTTTTAAAAAATACCATTGCAACACTAGGGTTAAACCGTATTCAGGCCCCGCTGTATCTGTTGGATAATGACTCAGACAACAGATACCGAGAGATGATATCTTGAACTGTATTAATCGATATTATCGTGACCTTGTAAACACTCTTTGAATCCTCGTGTCACTGTGTACCACGGAAGAAACAAGGATTTTATAAATTTCGGTGGGATCAGGAATTGACTTTGTTGAAAGATACCGCAATTCGTTCATTCAATATATGGTCGGTCGGCTATAGGTAAACCACGCTTTGGTGCTGAGTTTGAGAATATGAAAAGAGATAAACTAAGATATAAATTGTCTAAGGAAAGGTTAATGCTAATTCATTCTCTGACAGTCTCAATGATGCTTTGAGTACGAAAGACATCGATTCCTTTTGAAGAACATGGCGCTCCAAGTTTACTAAAAGTCAACTGCCTGGTGTAATTGATGGGTGCTGTAATGAGGCTGACATTGCACACTTATTTTCAGAGGTTTTTTAAAGCTGTTTGTATACTGAACTCCAAAGATAACAAGTATCTGCTAACGCTGATGGACCGCGCGACGCTGTTTAACCCAAAATCGACCATATCGCACTGCACACCAAGTTTAATTACCAGGCAACGAGCGTCGGTTGATAGCAAATTGCTATAGACAAATGTCGGATATTACCACATATTTGAACGATAATGCGCAAACTCCACTTGGTCGATTGTTGTCCATACGTTATACAACGAACTTTGCCGCAAATACGGTGACAAATCGAACCGATGGACCTTATGCCGTAGTTTATCGCAGCTATAGCGTCGACCATCGAAGGTGAGACAAACAGCCCGATGGTCCGTCGTCGGTCTTATTGATCCCAGCTAGAAGCGTGCAGTGGCGACATTTTTTCTAAGTCCACAGTTGCGCAGACAAAAATGAGTCACGTGAGCAAAACCACGCCCATTTTGGGGTGATTTGTCATCCTTTCGGCAAGCTTTAGTATAGTAAAAAAATTGAGAGCTCTAGCTTCAGCCATTCCTGAGATATGGATGGGGCACCCAGAATTTAAAACGTGTCACGTGACGTAACCACGCCCATTTCAGGGACGGTTTTTCGTCCGTCGGCTGGGACTAGCTATACGATCAACCTGTACACCAAATATGAAGTCTCTATGTTTACTCACTATGAAGATGTGAAAGGCGACGAAAAATGCAAAAATTGGGGTGGTTTGGGGGGTTAGGGTACGTCTACCAAGGTCATCGGAAACATCGCCATTTAATAGAGCGCATATGACTTCTTATTCGACTTTAATAGAAACTATACGTCTATCTTGTACCGTTTTTGAGTTATAGCAATTTTTGCTGCAATTTCTATTCGTCATTGAAACTGTGACTATCCTAATCCAAATGGAGTAGGTCGAGTTTACTAAAAATTTTAATAAAACAGCGAATATAATGTAGCAAAAAAATGATCAGTTTATCTAATGTTGTATAAGTCAAAACTGTAAAACAGCAAAATTAAAAAAAAGCTAAATTATAATCATGAAATCGTGATTATAGGCCTAATTCAGCAATTTTTTTAATTTTTGCTGTTTTACTGCTTTGGCTTACACAACTGTGATCATTTTTTCTATATAATCATAGTTAATGTGCTCCAGGTAGGGGAGCAAAATAGCCGTAACAGAGGGAAGGGATCTCAACGGCGGTTCTAAGTATGGGCCAGTCAGAGGTCTGGCCCCCACAACTCCCCAAGGTGGCGGTGCTATAACCACCCCTGAAAGGGGATAAGAAAATGAAATTGATTGAATCAGAGCGAAATAGAGAAGGGGAGGAATGTGGTAAAAGGAAATATGAGGGATGTGGAAGGGGGGAGACAGGAGGACAGGAAAGGCGACATATGAAAAAGGGAGGGTTGAGAAGGGAAAGGGAAAAAGAGGAAAAAAGGGGGAAAGCATGGAAAGGAAAGGAAAAGGCATAAGATGTATTACACATGCAGTTACTCTGCTCGAGATGGGGGAGCAAAGTAGCCTTATTGTGGTCTGTCTGTCCACAATAAACTCAGGAACCACATCTAAACTTCACCAAATGTTCTGTGCATGTTTGTGGCCGTGGCTCGGTCCTTCTCTGGCAGCATTGCGATACACTAATTATGTACTCCTGGTTCTGAGAATGACATCAACTATGTTTAACTAACTTTTCCGATAATCTGCCAAGTGGTGCATATGAGTAGGATGCAAGTATGAAATGACTCAACACAAATAGCACGGATTCAGAACCACAGTGCATATATCAAAAGACTCATCAGTGGGCAGCACCAGACTGAGGGTAGAGTCTGATGTCTATGAAGGCCTTACTGAATACACTGTGGGTTTAGGGGCATGCTAAAATATCGTGGTTTCACCATTTTGGTTACCATACTTTACCATTTCATCGTAATCCCACAATCATAGTTGAACAACGGTAATCAACTAGTGAAGGCCACATGTAGCGAGATCTTCCTCCTCATCAATGATAGGGTCTAGTAGTGGGTTGTGCAAAAAGGGTTAAAAATTTCTAGAGTTTTTGCTAAGTTTATAATGTCTGTAGGCCTAACGCGAGCATATAAGTTGCGAAAGCGATTTTTTGAATCAGTGGAATTTAACGCAATCTACACATCCATTTGGGAGCCTACAGCGTCCCATATGGTGGGCTTTAGTCCCTTGCACGTGCCAAGTTGTGTGGTAGCTTGTCTTGTGATAACGACCTTCGCCATATCAACGAACATAGGCCTACAGCCTGGTTGGCATTGAGATGGGTGACCACTTCCCTGCATACCGTCTGGTAACCAGTCAATCAGCCCAAGTCATGCTAGTCTCCAATCCTAAGCAAGTCAGCAAGATGTGAAATGAGAATCAGTTAAGTCGACTCTGTGACCGGGAAGCTAATCACAGGTATGGCATCACAGGCTGTATGCTACGCAGTCAACAAACTAAGAAGAGCACCCCATATACACATCTGCATTAAGGAATTTGATACTTTTTACGCACGTATGATAAAAGACTTTTAGCAAACTGATTTTTGTTCAGTAACAACCTACTGTCTAGTTCAGGGGATGGTTGCTTGTCACTCATATTCCATCACAGCATGTCACAAATATGGATACACAGGGGATTCTAACCCACACAACAAAACGGCCACGGTCACATACATCAACATTTAAACTACCTCTAAACAGGGTTCCCACTCATATCTCAGAATGAAAACTCAGAACTTTTTCAGGACCTAATATGCCAAATGATCAGCATTTATTTTTACACCATTTCGGGCCTCAATCGATGAATTTGATACCAAACAATACACACTGTGAAACTACATGCAATAGCTTTATTGTCAATGATGACAACATGAATATATACCAGTGCTACTACATAATTTGCATCAAAGGGGCCTAACTAGAGCACTACAACTGACAGACAAGCGTAACTGATTGATTTGAACATTTGTGATCAAATATCAGCACTGTTCAGGACCAATATCCAATTCCAGGACTCAGAGCCTGATTTTTCAGTCTCCAAAAATCAGGACTTTTGAGGTAGTCAGAACCCTATCTATACTTATCATAAATGCCCCCAACTTTGACAGAAATGGCTTCAAGTTACATAATTTTACATTTCCGTAATGGATTCTCCATTCCATAGCAACACTATTGCATCAATGTGTTCACTGGATCTGCTCAAAAATACAGGGCGGTATCTGCTCCTGTGACAATGCATGAGTTAGTTTTCAGCCGTTCATGCAAAGGGTTTATTCATGTTCTAGGATCTATACTACACGTATACTTGTTGAAATTGAATTATTCTACTACAATGTCTCAAATAATGACACTAATGTAGCACACTATAACTTCAAAATACATCAACCAATATTGGTAATATTTAGAAGAGATGTTGCTGAGAGAATATGCTATCGAATTGTAATTTGTTCTCCCACCTCTCCTAACTAATGTCTCTGCACTATCTGGAAACATGAATCCTGGACACTGGGTTTCTTCAGTCATGCTGTATACCCAAACCTATACTACTTTGGCTTGCTATATCTTCAACACTCATCAACCAATTTCATTAATTTTTGACAGGAAATAGCTATGGAGTTTGAGCTATTACAAGCCTCTTTAATTTGTCATGTCCATCTGCTATACTTCCATAATTTGCTGTGAGATTATGAATGCAGAAATGACGCATTTTTGATGTTGCTGGTTGTAAACATGCTGTTTACAAAAGAAGATAAGATTATGATTAAAATTTTGTTGGAGTTAAAAGGCTACAATGCTAAGTATTATTATCAGAGAGTTTCCCAGCAAAGGCTGGAATGCTGGCCTTGTGTACAACTGGTTGCAAATGATATTTGCACATAGTATTTAATAATACGACCTTACTGTCTACAAAGATTATTAAAATTGACTGATGAGTGTCGAAGATATAGCAAGCCAAATCAGTGTCAATTTCAAGACACAATATACAGTAAGACTGAAAAGACCCAATTTCTGGGCTTCATGTTACCCCAGGCAGTTTAGACACATTACAGGTTGGATAACAAACCATTCGATAGTGTATTCACTTAGCAATAACTCTTACAAAATATTGCCATAAGCATAATCTGTGTGTTTGTCACGACTTTAAGCCCTGCAGTAACGGTTGTACCAATTTGTTAAGCTATTTTTGCACGTGCAGGGCTCAAGTTGTGACCAACAAATATCAATAGCAATAACCCACCTCTATGCACTGAGCGCATGCGATGTGCGCTAAAAAGTATCCAGCAGAAACAGCTAAAAGTAACAGCACGATAGATTTTGACACTGGACGACATACATGATAATACACCATTAGGTGTATTATCATTGACAGATAATGACAAAATGACAGCAAGTCAGACCAACAGCACACACATGCATGCACACGTATATTTGCATTGATACACATTATGAGGGTCCAATCATTCCAATTTCTACACTCTTTTTCCCCTCGTTGTTTCTTCTTTCCCTTTATCCCCCTCCCAACCGTCAATTGCTCCCAAATTCCAGGTAGGGGTTTCTAGACAGTGTTGTAAGCTTCCCAGCAAGGTCTAAGGCAAAACCCTGGCTACCTGTGCTCAAAAACTCAAATTTTATTGAAACTACTTTTCAGCTGAATTTTGTGAGATCCGTGTCCTTGAGGACTCTCACAACTTAAATTTTGTGATGGTGTGGCCCTGGGGGTTCCTCACCTACACAAATACACAGTACTGCAGTGACATAGACCAACATAGACTACTGCAATACCGTCACAAATGTACAACAAAGCACAACATATCCAACACAGCACACAGCGAATTCTAAAAAAAGTATCACCATCAATTGGTTCCTTGTGAAATTGAACTCTTTATCATATCAAACTCGGCTCAGCACAGAAGCAGTCACTTTACTAAGTAATTAACTAGCACAAGATGAGTCAATTGATAGAAGCTGATTTCTTCGGTAAATTCTCTAGAAAAAAATGGCATATTAGTGTTCTAGCCTGATTGGTGTACAGTGAAAGTGGCTCAAATACATACGCTGTGAATTTATACGATTCATAACTCAACAACGGTTCCTCCTAGACCTAAGGTCACCATAGCTACACTCCGGCCATCAGTCAAGTTGAATTAGTGTTAAAATAAAACACGCGTTGGTTGGTTCTTGGTCCCATCTGACATATCTAGTCTATTTCTGAATAATTCTTAATAATTATACAGGCAGAAAATGGTCAATTAAAAAACATAAATTTACAATCACTCGTCCAAAGTAGGTTCGATGACAGGCACTTGGGCAAATGCAATCTTAATAGCATATAATATTTTAATCTTTAAACTGCAAAAAGTAGTAACTCGGAGCAGAAAACTGAAGCATCGTACAAACGAGAGCAATGATAACGAGACTAAACTAAAACAATACTGAGTATCAGTACTGCAATCCTCCAGTCTCTACATTAAAAACGACAACCTAACAGTCTAACATACGGTACATACACGTAGACAAAATAAAAAATAACTGATATGCATATATTTTACACTAAAATAGGCTGAAATTATTAACATCATCACACAGTGCACTTAAACTCATATTAGACGTCACTGTCAAACCACGCAGCCATCGGTGACTGTGTGCGTATATAGTTGCCGCCTCCGCTGTGCTGCGATTGGCTCGTGCCATCTTCGTATCGACCAATCGTGGCTGGGCTGCCATACTGACCGGAGCTGGGTGCAGTTCGGATCTCGAGACCTTGCATTGCCCAGGCTGGGTCAAATTCTACAGCATTACATCCTTTCTGCATTAAAACAATTGCATTTATACACCATGTCCCAATAAGAAAAATTACCGGTAAGATTTATAATAATTAATATTGCAACAATGGCTGATTTTCAAAGCAAAACTTTGGCAGTGTTATTAGGCTAACATTATTAGTAACTGTACCATGCTGGCTGAAAATAAATCTTTGTGAAATCGACGCCAGCAGATTTCTAGAATCAAAATCTGCACTCCGACAGATACGCTGATAGATGTAGAACTCTGCTGCCGAAACATGTCACTGTCACAAGTACTTTGTGAAGAAGGTACTTGCATTGTATTTGATTCGTTACATTTTGCTTGATTAATGTTGAAACTGAAAATGTCAGGTGTTGGTGTCATCAAAAGTTTAACAGTAACAAAATTCAGACGTCGTTAAACAAAGCTACCGGTGTACTGGCAGCAATACTGTGGCATGTTGTCTTTACTGTCAGCCATTTTCTTGCATATGCACCATGTCTCCCAAAAAACAAGATATCTGAATTCAGAAGAAGTCCTTAAGCCGGTGGGGTATCGGTGACATCATGGGCAATCCAAAAAATGACGTCTCGATTTAATCAGTCAATCATAGATAATGTAAACAAACACTGGCTTGTATTCTGTTCATTTCTTTTCAATTTCTAAAATTATTCATTATTTTCATTTACAGCCAAGCACTCACTGACAATCCACTAGGGACCTCATAGTCTGTTACTGCTTACAGTTCCATGAAGTCCAGGAAATACACTTGTCTGTCAGTTAACTCATGTCATTTCTGTATCATATCCTACGTAAAACACCTACCTTGTTCATTGCCGGCGACAACGTTTGGATGCTGCTGTTGATTGTAAGTCGGAGACATGTTGCCGGCGTTGGGAGCGTGATACATTTCATCAGTGGCGCCATCTCGTGCCGGCTGACAACACCATCAGTTTTGTCAATATACATACGTCAGATGACACATTAAATGACTGAAACTAAACTCCCAATGTAAAGATTGAATGGACTGGCGACTGTTTCAACATGTGTACATATAGATATAATGTAATTTAGGCGTGCTGGCACCTCTAGATAATTAAAATTAGATGTCTGGCACCTTATAGTTTAATTACATAAAAAGAATAATCGAGACTAATCGATATCGCAATGCTGTATTAATTCGTGAAATCGCCCATCTCTACAATTCGTGGAACGGCCCATCACGAGAGTTGAAGTAACAGAAGCAGATACGAGTGACGTCAGAGTTACGTTCAAAACGTTCCGTGTTGTAACCTGCAGAATTATCGTAAATTCTTGCAGAAGGAGGTTCATCAAGCAACCTCAAAGTTAGATGAAGGAAGCCTAGTCTTCTGAGAATTCGTCTGTTGTCATCAGAAGTTATTTTGTTGAATAACAGTGCGCCATGACGCTTACAAAGGACAACAATACTGTGTGGTAACCGTTACTTTCCACTGTGGAGAGAGAAATATCCTCTTCGACACGAATATTGTTCGTTTCAATGTAACTTTCTACTGGAGAATTCCAACAAACGGAACTGATTATATATTTTGAATTATATGACGAATTTGAATCATCAAAGTCAGAAGTTACAGTAATCTAGATCAGAGTGGATTTGACATAGCAACATTCCACTGGCGAAGTTGACATTTTTATTGTAGTAAAATATAATATAGAAGGTGCCAACCTTAGTGTCTATAATTTATTATGGTATTGTGTTCTGTACATATTTAATAATACATATATATACATTCATTTTGTAGACAACTTGAGTCATTTTAATTGGCTTCAACTCCATCGCTACAAGCGGCGTTGCAAATACGATAGATTTCCTCTTACTGGAAAGTGGAAACATCTCGTTGTACTTTGCTAACCATACAACGAAACATAGTCTTTCCACACAACTGCACTCTTCACTAACTTATATAACAACCAGACAGCATACACTGATTTTCCACCGGTGCAGCTCGCGTTTGGACTACAAACACATTTACATATTTAGTTCAATTTGCCACAATGGGGCAAAATGGGGCCTATGTCCCTGAAGTTCGCACTTGCCCCAAGTTTCATCATCCTATGATTAATCAATAGAAAGTTATCATGTTCACAAACATACAACCATCCAACAAAGATATTCGGTGGAAAACTAGCTGGAAAAAACCTGCCATCAGGTATGTGATTGATGATGTCATGCTTCTGCGTATTTCCCATCAGGAAAAGCCATCCACCGTCAGCAATTAATGAATCATCTCGGTACTGCTTTCACGCTAAAAAACGTGTAAAATGGGCCTCAAATTCGGGGAGCTTCCGCGAAAATCGGAAGAGTTGTCAGTGCTGCAGAGTTTGTGTTAGCCATTACACCCCTGACATCCGCAATCGGTTGTGTAACTTTCGCAAACTGTTTGTCACACTGACGTCGTGCCAGTAGAGTGGATCTTGGTCGGAGCGGTAGTTGATATCTCTCTGTGCCTGGTATGCCGGGTCCTGCTCGGGGCGGTATAATGAGTTAGTCAGCTCGATCGACAGACGCTTCTTGTACTCGTGAGATTTGTCCTCGCTCATGCGATACAGAACAGCCGCCGCGTACGTAGCTAGCAATTGCACACACACACACACACACACACACACACACCAGTCAATACACAAGTTCTTCAGATACTACGACACAAACATACAACATAATGATGCTGCAGCTAGGCTGTCAGTCAGCAAAGTCATGCCTTTATCGTAGATCAGCAAACTAGAATTAACTCAAAGCTGGATCGCACAGCCCGCCACCGCCAGGGGGAGGGAGAGGGTGGGTAGGCGGGCCTGGATGGACAAACGAACATGCCTGAATGAGTCCAAACCCCCCAGGTGAATGCAAAATGTGACGTAGTGATAAAATTATCAGTTTTGGGCACCCGGACAGATACACGGACACACAAGGCAAAATCTATACATCCTCGCGTTGTGGGCTGTAATGAAAAACCTACTGACTCAATGAGCATCATGCCTTCATTACTGTACGGGGCAGAGTAGTCTTCACCATTACATTGAGGTTTTACATTCCACTCTACGCAACACAGGTCACGTCGGAGATGCTCTTTACAGCCAATATCTTGGCGAGTACTGAGATAAAAACAACAACACCTGTTTAATGGGTAAGCCGGTACCAGAAAGGTACTACTACTACTACTACTACTACAAATGTCAAGATTATGGTGACACCATCACAAAAAAGTTGCGGGGACACCTTACACAAATTAAGAGTTAAAAACACGTGTCCAAGTTCAGTTCAAGCCGAACAAAATAGAAGAAATGACAGATTTAAATCAGCCATAGGACTGACGGAAAAAATAAGTCTTGGCTTGACGCCGGAAAGTTGTTAGCGAAGCGGTGGTCCTGATCTGTGGTGGCAGACTGTTCTATGCCTTGGCTTCAGCCACGGGAAAGGTGCCATTTCACTGAAGCAAGAGACAGTAGTTGGCAGCGGCATCAGCTGGACCATATGCAAATCTGCACCTCGTCCCAGACAGACAACCACACCAGCACCCCACCAGTCACTCAGTTTTATTACAGGCCACATAGATACTGACTGCTGCCCAACATACAGTGTCAAAGCACTAAAGTACATACTGAGCAAACAAAACCGACATAAAATACAGCAATGAACACACAATATAATAACATACAACACACAAACACAGGCTGAAAACACACAAAAAAGAAAACTAAAACTAAGCAACACTCAATTGTAAGAACTGCTAACATGTATGTGCATATCGCTTTGCACAGCTGTCATACACAACACAGCAGAGAACGTTTCCGATAATCTTCCATCTTAGCCACCAGACATAGCATCGATCCTGTCCACTGCAGAGGAGGGAGAACTTTACCTTTACAAGTTAGAAAACCCGATTGTAACTGACAGTCCGCAGCAGTGACAAAGACAGAACCTCATTAACGTAACAACTGATGTAGTGATTTTATCTCATTGTGTAAACATGTGCGCCTGTCATGGTGTTTTTTTATAATAAACTTACTTACTTACATAATGCTTACATTACTTTCCACTCCAGTATACGACCAAGATCGAGATCATTTTTATGTCATCAAGACCGATGTATTGAGACTGCACCTGCAGTGAACACTGCTTTACATACCGACGGCGTCGTTGCGGCTGTGAAGCAGTTCCGTCAGTGGACTGGTGGCGCCCTCTTGCTCGATCACCTCCGCACTTTCCTTCTCCAACGCTAGTTCACACAGAACTCCGGCAGCCACGCGCTGAACACTCTCCAGCGGAGAGTACAGCAGCTGCAACCAACACAACAAACGTTCGATGTTCACCGCAAAACGATTGTCGTTGTTACGAAACAGACAAAGATGAATTAAAAAGTTATACCGGTGTGTGGCACGATTAGCACCAGAAACCATTTTCTCTACTTCACGGTGAACTCACGAGTGCATCACAGCAAAGTTACAGCATCGGCTTGTCTACTAGATGAAACAAACTGGGTGATCTGATCTGGTCCAGACTTAGCAGGTCAGGTGAGAAAGATAGGTGTTACAGATGGATCAGGCAGCCAGGTGATACAGTCCTGGGTCAGTCGGAAAGGTGTGACAGCTCGAGACACCTGGCAAGGTGAATCAATCTGTGTCAGCCAGCCTGATGAACAGATCCAGTTCAGCTGGGAAGGTGAGACGGACAGATGTAACAGCCTGAGTAAGGTGGCCAGGTAAAACATGCCCAGGCCAGCTAGCCAGGTGAGACAGTACTGGGTCAGCCATAAAGGTGAGACAGCGTAAGTTTGCTGGGCAGGTGAGACGGTCCACTGGCTACTGCCTCTGATAGTAAGGCACAGATACTCATCTACAGCAAATAAAACTTCATGCAGCTGTTTTAATTGCCATTTTCTGCATAAACCTTGCATTCCAGCCACTAGTCCTTCAAAAGCATCCAAAGAAATTGAAGATCAAAATGCATGGAATTGTTTACAGGCTGGACAACTTTTTTACTGCTTGACCAACAATGTCGAAGCACAACAGGCATCAAACACGAGCCGTCAGCACACCTGTATATGGCAATACAGGTGTCATACCTGGACAAACAGCGGAATGCAGTTGAGACTGCGGATGACGACTCGGTTGTGGATATCACGTGCAAGGATGTGCAGCGCTCCGACGGTTCCTTCGACCAGCTCTTCCATACGTACGCCATCGACGTACGTGCTCTGTGTCAGGCCATCAGAACCCAGCTAACACACACAAACACACGAACACCAGTATATTGGCCAGTACCACACAGTACAGACAGACGGATAAAGATAAAGTGTACTGTCCACTTGAAACATAATACACTGTGTCCACAAAAAAGAGGTCAGTAGATTTCTTGTCGTAACTTTTGTGTGGTTATTTTGATTTTTACAAGTTTTTGCACATAAATTTAACTACCATTTTTTACTTTGTGATGATGTAACAATTTGTGACGTTGGATTGTTGTTGATGATGATAAAACACAGTGCTGTTGTCTATTGATGATAAACATACAACTGAAGTATTCCGAGAAGAAAAACAGTATACTGCGCGTAAGTTTCTTAGAGAATTTCCAAACAAGAAATGGTCTCGTGGTGGTTTAAATCACTTGCTGGAAAAAAATCGAGAAATTTGGTTGTGTTGAACGCCTTGCCGGTAGTGGTTGACCACGGTCAATGCGTAGTGGTGAAAACATCGAGTCTGTTAGTGCACAGTCAAGAAGACACGTACAGCCATCGTTCTGTCAGACAAACAGCACGTGAAGGACACACTTCTCGCTCGTCTGTACATAACATCATCAAGAAAGACTTGCAGACTGGAATGAACTTCACGTTTAATTTTGTTGTTTTTTTTTCAACTGTCTTATAAAACAAAAAAAAATAAAATTTCAGCAAAAACGTTACTTCACACGGTAAAGCAGTGAAACAAAATGGGTGTAATTAAAAAATTTTATACGGTTGATGTCCTAACAGTGTACTGCACCTACTTTGCAAAAATTATAAATGTAGCTTTAAATTTGCAAAAATTATAGTAGAAATAATCTACTGGCCTCCTTTTCTGTGGACACTAAGTATGTCACCGATCACTTAGTTTAATACGGAAGAAGCAAGCTCTAATACAGCAACAACACCCATTTAATGTCCCTCTGTCCGAGACTACCGACATAAACCAGGACCAGGAAGGTACAACTAATCTGAAGCAAGTGACAGTTGGTGGCAGTGGTATCAGCTGGGCCACATGCGGGTCTGCACCTCATTACACGACAACTATGACAGCACCTTAGCACAGAAAAAGCAGATATATGAGCTTTACACGATTGTGGCTCGTGTATTGCGCTCGACAGCGTCGCAATGCGCCCAGGCGGCCCCGCCTTGCCGCAAAGCAGACGCCACATCCAGCCCGGCCTACGTGGCCTGCTAGGGCTGCGGCGTTAGGCCCTGGGCCATCTAGGCCGCCAGCCCAGCCCGGCCGTCTGTGTGTGACGCAGACAGACAAACAAACCGTCCGATTATTATAATATAGATAACACAGAAATTTTAGCAAACTGGTTGAGAAAGAGCACTCAGAAATTAACGAGATGGACACGCAATCCAACAGTGTTAGACCGCTCTTGACTGCTCTGTTGTGTAGTGCAGCAGCGGGACATAACAGCTAGACGTTTACTCAGATGATGTCTCTTGGAAAGTAAGTAAGTAAACTCACGGTCTGCACAGTGTCCTGATGTGCACGCAGCAGCAACTGCACGATGCGCGGAATCGCGCCGTGCTCGCGCAGCGGCGCGTGGTTGGCGGGACACAGTGCAAGGTTGCGGACGAGGCCGACGACGGCCTTGATCAGCGGCCACTGGCTCGGAGGATGCAGCAATTTGACGAGCACCGGCAGGCCGTAGTGCAGCCGCACGGCATTCTGCGCCGCCTCCGCCTCCACGTGACGGCTCGTCAGGTGACGCAATGCACATACCTGTGCACAAATCACACCTGCCATTGTAAATAATAGATAGCAGTTCTCTGGTGCATGGCCATAAAAAGTGACAAAAAGAAACCGTAGCAGCAATTTCAACCCAGGAAATATCATGTACATACAAGATACAAATGTGGATAAGAGCCTAGAGCTGAAGTCAGCAGGTGCAAAACAATTTCAGGCACGGCATCACGCTGACGGTCGAGTTTGAGACTCCTATTAGTGTTCTGTGGTGATCCTAAATGTGTCGAGTTACAAGAGTGTTAAAAGTCGGGAGAAACATAATCCGCAACAAAAATAGCACAATGATGAAGGTTGCAAGTAGGTGAGCTTCTAAGGTGCACAAAAAACAATTAGTCACATTGCGCTGTGGTCGACCACAACCTAAGCATATGTCTCTTCAGTGCTCTCTTGAAATGTCTATAATGCCGCAGATATGATGGCAAGGCATTCCACACACGAGGACCGGCAGCAGAGAAACTTGTGTCATCAGAGCTGTTGTGTGTGCGTGGAACGACACATATCGTCTCACATGTAGACTGAAACTGAGGGCGGCCAGTGTCGGCAGTAAGCTGAATGTCGGAAGTTAGATATGTTGGTGTTTGTCCAGCCAACGACTGGTGCACTAGGCACGCGAGCTTTAACTCCACCCAAGGGGCTTTCACTATGCAACACGGGTAACAAACTGAGAAAAGAGTGTGACAAATAAGCAGGAAGATATCATCACACAATGACACGTGA
>Ga0209782_1000973_pt1 | contig 14056 bp, 12 predicted proteins | sample WorMetmaBAHAMAS1_FD_187390 | JGI IMG/M metagenome (GOLD analysis project Ga0209782, IMG submission 187390) | Marine gutless worms symbiont microbial communities from Max Planck institute for Marine Microbiology, Germany - Inanidrilus... | ecosystem: Host-associated > Annelida > Digestive system...
ATATGGCAATTACCGCGGGCAAACTCATGCATCACCATGATGCACCCGGAAATGCTTTTTGTAGCCCATGTCCACCAGCCCGGTGTAGCCTCTCCAGCCATCCGAGTGGATGCTGCTTCCAGCGCTACCCGACCCCGGATCGCTCTCTGTAGCTGCTTCTTGGAGGCGTCAGGGACGATTTCCGTGTAACCTTCCCGTGGCGTTCCAGGATTCCGAAGACGATCGTTTTACCGCCCGCTCCGCGACCCTTTTTCCGCGAACGCGGCGTGTGCCAAAATAAGATTCTTCGACTTCAACCTCACCGGATAGAGGTGATGAAGCGTTACAAACCTGGGCGATCCCGATTCGTAACTTCATGGATGGCTGATTAATCGTCGGGCGGCTCCACTCAGCTCGGCGATTTCCGAGGCCGGCAAATCGGGCGCGAAATAGCGTATAATTGCTCTGAATCTAGCTTCCAAATGTGTGAACGCTAGAAATACCTGCTTTTCCTTGCATAACATAACCTTAGAATACCCTAAAATGCTAAAGTTATCCAAACCCTAGTCAATAATATTTCCGTGCATAGAACGAATCATAGCAGCCTCGCCTCGCACCTATCAGATCCGGAAGAGAAAACGGCACTCAATCCGGGGACAATACCCTTATGGCCGTGACGACCGGTGCAATGTTCGGGCTTGGATAGACGAGCGCGAGTGTGCCCAGCAACATGGTCATGGACGCGGCGGGCGAACTGATGCTGAAGGGCTTGAACGCCGTACCGAAGGAACGTTTTACGCGGTGGTTGAGCAGGTCCACGCTGGCAATCTCATCAAGGCCCAGGTGGGTCAGGTATCCGAGTGCTACGAAGCCGCCGGCCAGCCAAGACTCCCAGGCCGAGGCCCCGGCCAAATGGTGGGCGGCATCGACTGTCACCAAGGAGACAAAGGCCACGGCGAGCCAGGAGTGCCAGATCCCGCGATGTACGGTAAAGCGGCAAAAGACCGCGAGCAGGCCGAAACGCACCAGAAGGAACACCGCACCCCACAGCAACACAAGCGCGCCGGGCGCAATGTCCTTGATCATTACAAGGCTTACCAGGAATGCCGCCGCGACCCCGAGCAAGGTAAACACCGCACGCAGCGGGGTCGAGTTGTCCGCATCAATGTCCGGCAGCAGTCCCCCGACCACCCCCAGCACGAACAACACCAGGATCTGATCGGGACGCGCCCACCCGAGATGATCCACACCCAGCCCGGCGGCGGCGCTCACGACCGCACCGCCGTAGAGATGCCCACGGAAGCTCGCCATTCGGGGTTCTGTCCGCCTTAAGGGCGCCTACTATCTGAGAAGTTGTCTGGCTAAAAGTGGTATCGGCTGCAAATGTCCAGAAATGGTCCATTTTCCCGCTCTTTCTCGTTCAATAGGCTGGCTATTCGCCTCGAAAGAGCGGAAAAATGCCCTCGTTTCGGACCATTTGCGCTAGGATCCATTTTAACCGAACAGCTTCTAATCGGCATCCGGGTCGGGATCCTGCAATCAGCCGGGAGAAAGGAGCAGACAGCAACCCCGGAAGCCTCTCCCAATCCTGAAAATCACCGTTCCTACACCCCACGCCGTTGCCGGTTGTGGTCTTCCTGCGCCCGGTACTGCTGGAATCTTGGAATGAATTTGTCCCAGTCGATGCTGTGGGCGTCTATCTCCGGGCCGTCGATGCAGGCGTGTTTGCGCACCAGCTTGCCGTCACTGGTCACCGGGACCATGCAGGCACCGCACATGCCGGTGGCGTCGACCATGATGGAGTTGAGGCTGGCGATGGTCCGCACGCCGTAGGGCCGGGTAAGGTCACTGACGGCACGCATCATGAGCGGCGGGCCGATGGTGACAACCTCGCCGACAGTGCGACCGGTGCCGGCCTTGGCGGCATCGAGTAGGCCCTGGAGGGGACCGGTGACAAAGCCCTCGACGCCGAAACTGCCGTCGTTGGTGGCGTAGATGACTTCGAGCGTATCCGGGAACTCGGCCTGGAGTTGGCCGATGCGCTCATCCGGCTCGGCCCAGAACATAAGCTCCTGAGTACGAAAGCCGGCGATCAGGGCCACATGATTATTGAGCGCCAAATGTTCGCGCATGATGGGGTACACGGGCGGCAGCCCGACGCCGCCGGCGGTGAAGACGACGATCTCACCCTCGGTATAGTGGTGCAACCGGCTCGGCAGTCCGAGGGGTCCGGCGATGCCGGTGAAGGCGTCGCCGACCTGCATCTTGTTCATCATGATGGTGCTGCTGCCCAGCCCCTGGATGACCAGATCAATGGTGCCGGCCGCGGCATCCCAATCCGCCAGGGTCAGGGGAATCAGCTCACCCTTCTCCCAGGCCAGGACGCGCACGAACTGGCCGGCCTTGGCGGTCTTGGCGACCAGGGGTGAGCGCACCACGAACTCGACGATGCCGGCGGCGAGGTCGATCTTGTCCAGGATCCTGGCTGGGATCTGGCCGGTCTCGGTATAGCGTTCCGCGTGCTCGACCAGGGATTTGATCTCGCTCGGGCTGAAGGAGTTTTCGCCCATGATCTCGCGGGCAGCCTCCCGGCCGTCACCGGCGGCCTTGATGGCGGTGGAGCCACCCCGGGCCGCGTCGCCGCCGGTGTAGACATCGTCCATCGAGGTTTCCTGGGTGCCGGACCGGATCTCGATGGTGCCCCACTTGCTGGTCTTGAGCTCCGGCTCAGCGTCCTTGACGATGGGGTTGGAGGTATTGCCGAGGGCCATGATGACCAGATCCACGGGCATCTCTTCGATGGCACCGGTGGCGACGGGACGCCGGCGCCCGGAGGCGTCGGGCTCTCCCAGCTCCATGACGTCGAGCAGGGCGCGGGTGACGAACTGGGTCTCGTGGTCGCCGATGAACTCCTGGGGGGCCCGCAACACCTTGAGCCGGATGCCTTCTTCCAAGGCGTGGTGCAGCTCCTCGACGCGCACCGGCATCTCGGCCTGGGTGCGGCGGTAAACGGTGGTGACCTCACCCCCCAGACGGCAGGCCGTGCGGGCCGCATCCATGGCGGTATTGCCGCCGCCGATGACCATCACCTGTTTGCCTTCGGTGGCGGGCAGGGGCGTCTCGTACTCGTCCTTGTGGGCCTGCATCAGGTTGACGCGGGTGAGGAATTCGTTCGCCGACAGGATGCCGAGCAGGTGTTCGCCGGGCACATTCATGAAGCGGGGCAGACCGGCACCGGTGCCGATGAAGATCTTCCAGAAGCCGGCACGTTTCAGGGCCTCCAGGGTCGCGGTCTTGCCCACGATGAAGTTGCGCACGAATTTGCCGCCCAGCTGTTCGACCTTCTTGACTACGTCGTCGATCAGCTCGTTGGGCAGGCGAAATTCCGGAATCCCGTAGCGCAGGACTCCCCCCAGTTCGTGGAAAGCCTCGAATACCGTGACCGGATAGCCCTCCTTGGAGAGCAGGTAGGCGTTGATCAGGCCGGCGGGGCCGGAGCCGACCACCGCAATGGGCGGTCGCTCGGCCTTGGCCCAGGGGCTGATGACTTGGGGTAGCTGTCGGTACTTGTCCGGATTCAGTACCTTTTGGCTCTGAGGCAGATACCACTCCAATTGGCCGATCTCGATGGGGCGCTGGTTGTGGGTACAGACGCCCTGACACTGGATCTCCTGCGGGCACACCCGGCCGGTGACGTTGGGCAGGGGGTTGGACTCCTTGATCAGCTCCAGGGCCTGACGGAACTTACCTTCCCCCATCAGATGCAACAGCTCGGGGATGTGGATCTTGACCGGACAGCCGCCCTTATTCTCGCCCCCATCCATGACCGGCAGGCCGAGTTCGCAGGGACGGTCGTCGCACTGCTTGTCCCGCAGCACCTCCAGCCACACGAAAAGTTCCACCTCGCGGAGACTGTAGCCGAGCCCCATGTAGCCGAGGTAACCCTGATTGACCAGATCGAAGTCCTTGGCCCGCTCCTCGGGCGGACGAATATAGGGTGGGATATTGTTTTCTCCCGGCCAGCCGACCGAAAGCCCCTCGAACATAGGGTAACGGTCGGAGAGGTGTGCATCAATGGCGCGAATGAATTTGCGCTTGGATTTCAAGGGGATATTCCACAGGAAGCGCATCAGGAGAGTGCTCATGTCATCCCCCCGCAGCAGTAGCTCCCAGAGCTTGTGGGTAAAGTCCAGGTCCAGCTCATCCTTCCGAAATTCCCAGGCAATGGCGTCGATGCCTTCGGATATGAACAGCTGGTTGAAGTATTGGGGATCGGTAACCAGGCGCTTCTGCAGCAGGTCGATCTGTTTCTGAAAGACCTCGACTGCCTCGCTATGCTCCAGCGACTGGATCTCGTCTTGGGCATCCTGGATCCGGTTACGATTGGAAACGACCGTTTGGTTGGCCCGATAGTAGCGTTTCAGATCTTCGTGCTGGTAGGGGCCGGGAGGTTGCGGGTCGGTCCCCGGAGCAGGTGATTGATCGATCGATCGACGTGACATTGGGTTCACCTTTGCCGATACGGTGGAGAATGTAGCCGGGAGAACCGGCGGCCGACACGAACGGCCCGACGCTCGATCCCGGTGGTGGACCGGAGCCCACCGCGACTTTCGCGAAACATCATAAGGTCCTGTGCTCAGAAGCTGTCTGACTAAAAGTAGTATCGGCTGCAAATGTCCCCAAATGGTCCCTTTCCCCGCCCTTTCTCGTTTAATAGGCTGGCTATTCACCTCGAAAAAGCGAAAAAACGCCCTCATTTCGGACCGTTCTAGCTAGGATCTATTTTAACCGGACAGCTTCTCACTGTGTGACAATTATCCGATAAAAAAACCGGCCCCGGCAATCTTGTGATCCTCAAGCAGTCGGGTCCGCGGGGATGAGTCTCGACCGCTTGAGTCCCCTGACCGCGGGAAAGCGGCACGTGAAGGTGCTTCCCTGCCCCGGCTCGCTCTCGATGGTCAGCCGGGCCTCGTGGCGATTCAGCACATGCTTGACGATCGCCAATCCCAACCCGGTTCCCCCCGAGGTCCGGGAGCGTGCCTTGTCGATGCGGTAGAAGCGCTCGGTCAGGCGCGGAATATGCTCCTGCGCAATACCTTCACCGTTGTCCTCGGCGGCGAACAGGGGTCCACCCTCGTCTTCCCGCCAGGTGATCTGGATCCGACTCGCCGCCGGCGTGTGCTTGACCGCATTGAGCGCCAGGTTGGAAAAGGCGCTGCGCAACTCGTCCCGGTTTCCCTTCAACAGCAGGTCCGGGGCGATGTCCATGATCAGCTCGTGTCCACCCTGGTCCAGCAATCCGACCTCGTCGAGAATCAGCTGCAATACTTCCGGTACGTCCACCGACTCCGGCTGCGGGGCGGGGTCTTCCATCTCCAGCCGCGAGAGGGTGAGCAGGTCTTCGACAATGGAGCGCATGCGCTCGGCTTGGCTGGTCATCAGGTGTAACGGCCGGCGGTGCTGCTCAGGCGTGAGCGGGGAATCCATCAGGTTCTCCAGAAATCCGGAGATCACCGTCAGCGGTGTCCGCAGCTCGTGTGAGGCATCGGCCACGAAGTCACGGCGGATCAGATTGAGATGAAAGATCTCGGTAATATCGCGGCCCAGGACAAGTCGTTGCCGTTTGCGTTCGCCGAAGGGCGTGATGCGCACGGAGAGCATAATGGCACGGTTGTGTTCCGGTGCCAGCTCGAGGGGCCGCACATACTCGTCGGCGGCGATGAACTCCTTAAGGGGCGCCTGCGGAAGGAGCTCCGTCAGGGGTTTGCCGTCGTCCTGTGGCCAATGAACATTCATCAGCTCGGCGGCCATCGGATTCGCCCACTCGATACATCGGCGCTTGTCGAGGATAACCAGGGCATCCGGGACCGAGACCGCCGCCTCGCGAAAGCGCCGGATGAAACGGATCTGACGCCGGCGACGTTTACGCCCACGCTGCTGGTGCCGGGCGGCGGAGCGGTAGATCTCCCCCCAGAGCCCCTGGGGAAAGGGTGGTGCCATTCGGTGGCGGTGGTAAATGAACAGTGTCAGGCGACCCAGGTAATAAAGGTTGCGCCCGAGGTAGAGCAGGATAGTCAGAAGCGCCGCCGACGTCGGGGCAAGGCCCAGCCACGTCAGGAGCAGGGACAGGGTCAGGAAGACCAGGAGCAACAAGACCTCGAACAGAAGGGATTCGAGCATACCTGGTCTTACGTCTGTCCTGCGGGTGTGGGGAATACTCATCATTCATCATTCAATCCATCTCCCCCGCAGACTCACGTCTTGTCGGAAAAGCGATAGCCCATACCGCGGACGGTCTGCAACATGTAGTCGTGTTTGGTCGCCTCGAGGGCCTTGCGCAGGCGGCGAACGTGCACATCCACCGTCCGCTCCTCCACGTAGACCTGATCGCCCCATACCTGGTCGAGGAGCTGCGTGCGGCTGAACGCTCGATCCGCGTGGGTCATGAGGAAGTGCAGGAGCCGGTACTCCGCAGGGGCGATATCGACCCGTTTGCCGTCGGCACTGACCCGATGGCTGACGTTATCGATACACAGGCCGGAGATCTCGATCCGGTCGCCCGGCCCCGCGGGCTTGACCCGCCGCAGCACGGCCTTGACCCGTGCGACCAGCTCGCGCGGGGAGAACGGCTTGGTGATGTAATCGTCCACCCCCGTGTCTAATCCTTTGACGCGATCCTCCTCTTCACCCTTTGCGCTCACCATGATGACGGGCGTGGCGCGCGTGGCGGCGCTCTGCTTGAGCTGCTGGGCCAGCTCCAGCCCGGAACGTCCCGGCAGCATCCAGTCGAGCAGCAGCAGGTCGGGGCTCTCGGCCCCCAGGAGCTTGCGGGCCTCGTCGGCGTAGCCGGCCTCGTACACGCGAAATCCCGCTCCTTCGAGGGCAAATCGAATCACTTCTCGGATATCGGGTTCATCGTCGACAACTAAGACACTCGCCATAGTTCAAGATCCCCAGGTGAGGGAGAAATGCAAAACCGAACATAGGTTATTTTCGGGAAGTTAGCGGAAGATTACCGTAGCCTTTGCTCGCATCCCGCTGTGAGTCCGGCGCGCGGCGCAGGATCGGTCAGGGATGCGATCCGGATCGCCGCCAGAGAGAGCAAAAAGCCGGGTAGGATCTCATAGCAGTCGAACAGGCCCCCTTCGAGCTGCTTCCACACCACTACCGTGATGCCGCCCGTGACGATGCCAGCCAATGCACCCCGGCGGCTCATGCGCGGCCAGTAGAGGGAAAGGAGAACCACCGGGCCGAAGGCGGCTCCGAAGCCGGCCCAGGCGTAGCCCACCAGATCCAGGATCATGGTCCGGGGGTCCAGGGCCATGAGAAAGGCCAGGCCTGCCAGCACCACGACCGATCCGCGTCCCATCGCCACCAACTCCCGCGGCCCCGCTTCCCGTCGCAACAGCGTGCGGTACAGGTCCTCGGTGAAGGCCGCGGACGAGACCAGGAGCTGCGAGTCCGCCGTACTCATGATCGCCGCCAGGATAGCGGCGAGGCAAATGCCGGCGATCACCGGGTGAAACAACAGATTCACCAACTCGATGAAGACCTTCTCGCGGTCGTCCGCGGCCAGCGGCGGATCCAGTACCAGGATACCGGATAGTCCGGCGAGCACGGCGCCGGTGAGGGTGACAACGACCCAGGAGACAGCGATGAGGCGGGCCCGCCCGACGGCGGCGACGGACCCTATGGCCTGAAAGCGCGCCAGAATGTGGGGTTGCCCGAAATAACCGAGACCCCAGGCGGCAAGTGACAGGATTCCGATCAGCCCCAAGGCCGATCCATCTGTCTTGGTAAACATATCGAACAGATTCGGATTGACCGCCTCGATGCGCGCCAGGCCGGACTCTAGGCCCCCGACGCTGCCGAAGGCCACTAGCGGGATGGCCACTAGGGCCACGGCCATGAGTAGCCCCTGCAGGACATCGGTCCAGGAAACGGCGAGAAATCCGCCCACCGCGGTGTAAAGCAGGATGGTCGAGGCCCCGACCGCTACCGCCCAGAGGTAGGGCAGGCCGAACACGGACTCGAACAGCTTGCCGCCCGCCACCAGCCCGGAGCCCGTATAGATAAGAAAGAACAGCAGGATAAAGAAGGCGCTGATGCCGCGTAACCAGCCACTGTCGTCACCGAAGCGGTTGGCCAGGAACTCCGGTAGAGTGAGGGCATTGCCGTATGCCTCGCTGCAGGCACGCAGCCGTTTTGCCACCAGCAGCCAGTTGAGCCAGGTGCCCAGCAACAGGCCCCCTGCCAACCACAGGGATTGCAGTCCCGCGACATAGGCAAAGCCCGGCAGGCCGAGCAGCAGCCAGCCGCTCATGTCGGAGGCACCGGCGCTCAGGGCTGCGGTACCGCTGCCCAACCGCCGCCCGCCGAGGATGAAATCCGTCAGGTTCGCGGTACGCCGGAAGGCATACCAGCCGATGACCAGCACCAGTGCAAAGTAGGCGAAAAAGGTGATAGCGATGGCGTATTCATTCATGGTAATTGAATGCTTTGTATCCTTCTTGTTTAATTAAAATATCACGTTTCGCATCGCACAAATCCGCTGCCACCATTTCACTAATCAATTCCGTGAAAGAAATCTTCGGGGCCCAGGGAAGTCGCTGCTTGGCCTTGGATGGATTGCCCAGCAATGTATCCACTTCCGTGGGATGAAAATAACGGGAATCGACAGCAACAATCCGTTTGCCGGTTGCGTTGTCATAGCCTTTTTCATCCACGCCCTGACCTTCCCCTTGTATCTCAATGCCAATTTCCCGAGCTGCAATAGTCGCAAACTCGCGCACCGAATGCTGCTCCCCTGTAGAAATAACAAAATCATCCGACGCATCCTGCTGTAACATCGACCATTGCATTTCCACGTAATCCTGAGTAACTACCTACCGGTATCTCGTACTTCAGGTAGACTCATTCTACTATGAGAACCTCGTATGTTCAATTCGCTACCGACTTTTTTAACGAATTCACTAATACTAAACATGTATAACTTGTTAGTGAATCGTTCCTAGGGGGCATTCTCAATTAAGCCGGGTCATCGTAAAAACCAAGAACGTAGCGTAGGCGTCTCGCCTGCACCCGCCAGCGAAACGTCCGCGTTCCGGCAGGCTGGATGTCTGCACTACGTTCTTGGTTTTTACGATGACCCGGCTTAATTGAGAACGCCCCCTAGTAGACCATTTCATCCAATTTTGCTGATTGTCATTTCGAGCGTAGCGAGAAATCCTGGGCGCTGAGAACTTTTGCGATGACAGGGATAGTTTTAACAGAAAATTTTGATGAAATGGGATGCTAGTATAAAGTTCGCGGGAACGGGCTTCCATGCGGGAGGGAAAAAAAGGTGACAGAAGACAAAGACGTGCGGCGCCGGCCGATCTATCGGGGCAAGATTGTCGACCTGGGCCTGGAAACCGTGGAATTGCCCAACGGGGAGTCGGCGGAGCTGGAAATCGTCGGACACCCCGGCGGGGCTGCCGCCCTGGCCATAGACGACCAGGGGCGAGTCTGCCTGTTGCGCCAGTACCGGCACGCAGCCGGTGGTTGGCTGTGGGAGCTACCGGCGGGGAAGCTAGAGTCGGGCGAGACACCCTTCGGTACCGCCCGGCGCGAGCTCTCCGAGGAGGCCGGGATGGAGGCGGACCAATGGACCGATCTGGGTACTCTGCATAGCTCGCCCGGGATCTTGACGGAGGTCATCCATCTCTACCTGGCCGAGGGCTTGCGGCGGGCCGCGCACGACCACGAGACCCACGAGATCATTGAGATCCACTGGCTGCCCTTCAGGCAGGCCCTGGATTGGTGCCGCGACGGCACCATCACCGACGCCAAGACCCTGATCGGTCTGTTTCGTGCCCAGGCAGCCCTTAACTACCGATAACCTTGATGATTCACAAGAATTTTTATCTAAATGTCAACAGTCCCTGATGCCACGGCTATGCCCAAACGCTGGGTAGGCAACACCGCCGGCCGTTTCGGCGCGGCGCTGCTGATCGCTTGTCTCGTCCACCTGATCCTATTTCGGGGTATGGGCTTCACGCTTCCGCAGGTTGGTTCCGGTACCCGAGCTGCGCCTCCGCTCGAGATCATGGTGCTACCACGGGCAAGACCGGCGGACGAAAAGCCCGGGTTTACCGCCGTCTCCGACCAGGTCGATCGAATGGTCAGCGACGGCGAAACGGCCCCGGAAGCCGAGCCCGAGCCGGAATCCGAACTGCTCCCGGCGGTCCCCTCGGCGGTCCCCTTCCTCACATCCGAGCCACCGCGAGTCAAGGCCGCCGAGATTTTGGCCAGTCGTAATCGGGAGTTCACCGAGCTCACGACCAGGATTCAGCACGCTGTCGCTGCTTCTGCAAACCGCTCGCGGCGTAAGGCCATCGGTGCCGGTACGCGCGAGTACAAATATGCAAACTACCTGGAGGCCTGGCAACGCAAGGTCGAGCGCGTAGGCAACCTGAATTACCCGGAGGAGGCAAAGCGCCGCGGTATATACGGCGATCTCGTCCTGCACATTGCGATTCGGGTCGACGGCGGTCTCGAACAGGTCCGGGTCCTGCGCTCCTCCGGTTTCGATCTGCTCGATGAGGCCGCTGTCGGGATCGTCGAGCTGGCGGCCCCATTCTCGCCCTTTCCCCCCGCCATCAGAGCCGAAACCGACGTTTTGGATATTACGCGTACCTGGCGGTTCCTGAGCAGCCACCGCCTTGGTTGGGAGCGCTGATAACGGCGTTTTTTATTGGCTCTTTATGGATTCCAGACTGATCGAAGGGGACGGCGGTCCGTAGCACCCTGACTGACGACAGAACAGGCAGTCTTTTCTCAACAACAACAGCAAGTTATACGATGCCCCTTTGGCTTGCTGAGAAGGCGAATTTGCGCAAAATATCCTACCCGTCTGAAATCCATAAAGAGCCATGGATTAAAATGCATGAGATTAGTTTAAAACTCTTCATACACTGATATAATACCGAATTATTGCCGATTGTTGGCTAAATATCACTTCAAAAATCACCACTACCACTCGTTGTAACCCAATGCCATTAAGTTAACACGTAACCTGCTGTATTTGCTATACTATTTTCCGTTTTCAACCACCACAACAAGGAGTCAACGATGGTTCTCAGGCCAAAACCGATCCACCCCACTGCAAGTGATTATACGCTCTTTTGCGCTTGATTTACCGGCCTCGAAAATCGCTGAGTTGAGTGATGTAAGCCGCCCTAAGATTAATCAGCTACTCTTTGAAGTCACGAATTAGAGTCGCCCAGGTTTGTGACGCTTCATCGTCCTTCTCTGGCGAGGTTGAAGTCGATGAATCCTATTTTGGTGCGCGCCGTGTCCGTGGGAAGAAGGGTCGTGGAGCAGGCGGTAAAACGATTGTCTTCGGGATCCTGGAACGGCAAGGAAAAGTCTACACCAAGATCGTCCCAGCTGCCGCCAAAAAGCAGCCACAGGCTGCGATCTGGGGCCAGGTAGCCCTCGACGGCATCATCCACTCGGACGGCTGGAGAGGCTATAATTGGCTGGTGGACATGGGCTACAAAAAGCATTTCCGAGTGCATCATGGCGAGAATGTATTTGCCCACGGTAATTTCCGTATCAATGGTATTGAATCATTCTGGTCATATGCCAAACGAAGACTTGCAAAGTCAATGGTGTTCCCTGACAAACGTTTCATTTACACATTCAAGGAATGTGAGTTTAGATTTAGAGGTTGTCTAAAAAGATATAAGTTGTATAGAAAATCACCCCACGGTCATTTTATAGGGCGTCTGGTTATTACAGAGCTGTCGGAGAAGCAAGCGACTTGATGCGAAATAAACCTGAGCTTCACTCGAAGTTGGCTTGCGTTCGTAATCTTTACTTGATCGACGTGCTCGAACTAGCCAAGCAAAGGTTCTTTCAACCGCCCATCGACGAGGTAACACGTGGAAGCCGGGAAACCCTGTTTGTAACGACCTCGATCAGGCATCCGAATTGGATGCCAGAGCCAATCGGAAAGCTCCGGGCCGGAATAACCACTGTCGGCCCAGATTTTTGTGATGGTATGAAGGAATGAGAACAGCTCCGCTATGAGCTGACGAGCCGCTTTCCCATCAAATACGTTGGCTGCGAACACCCGAACAATAATCAGACAACCCATGTATCGGCATGGATATTGCTTTTTCTTCCTTTAACGAGCTTGCCTCCCTCGAACCCTGATTCCAGATAGGATTCTGGGGTTCCCTTGATGCTTTGACTGTCAATGATGTCTGCCATTGGGTCTGGGTTTCGACTTTTTTACGTAAATGCTGACGTAGCGCGGTATTGAGTTGGCTCTTTATGGATTCCAGACAGGTAGGATATTTTGCGCAATACTCGCCTTCTCAGCAAGCCAAAGGGGCATCGTATAACTTGCTGTTGTTGTTGAGAAAAGACTGCCTGTTCTGTCGTCAGTCAGAGTGCTACGGACCGCCGTCCCCTTCGATCAGTCTGGAATCCATAAAGAGCCTTGACTTTTTCCAACATTCGATTGTCCGTCCATTTGTTGTAGTAATAGTTAGCCAGCCGGTAAGGGGGAAAGTCCGTTGGCAGGTAGCGCCATGGACAACCGGTTTTACTCAGATAAAAAATCGCATTCAGGATTTCGCGAAGATCGTCGGTCGCTCGTAGGCGTCCAGTGGTATAGGGTTCGAGCTCATTGAAAATAGGCTGGAGAATTTCCCACTCTTCATCAATGAGTCGCTCGGGTACCTGATAGGAGATTGAGTCTTTTCAGGAGTCATGGTGGAATCCGAAATAAAAGTGCTCACAGTGATTATACCACCAGAAAATCTGATTTTTTCATTAAAAATGAATAAGTCTGTTTTTAGACAGCATCTTAATCACCGAGAGGAAAATCTCTCTGATGGAAATACTAATTCTGCTGAGGAAAAATCCACTCTAAAGTTATCTAGATCCATATTTATACGCCCCTAAAAGCTTTCTTGTCCTCCGCGGAATTTGCCGACCTCGCCCGCATCCATCCCGAAGCTTTCACCCGCCAACGCGCGTTGTTGTTGCCTCATCGGGTGTCCATGCGGTTGAAGCTGCGTAAGGGCAGTATCGGCGACGAACTCGACCGCTTCTTCGGGGTACTCCACCCCCGGCTGTGGCATGGCTTGCGTCTGTTGGCAATCGATGGTTCGACGGCGCGTTTGCCGAACACCGACGATGCGAGGGCGACCTTCGGTGCGCCACCTGAAGGAAGCTCAGTTCCGCTGGCCCGCTTCTCACGCCTGTATGATGTCCTTAACGGCCTGGTGATCGAGAGGCCGATCGAATCCCGCCAGGTCGGCGAGCGCGTGCTTGCTGGTGAGCATCGCGACCCGGGCCAATGATCTGATCTTATATGACCGCGGCTATCCGGCCTTCTGGCTGTTTGCCTTACACCACCAGGAACAACGTCGCTTCTGTGCCCGGATGCCGTTGGCTTTCTCCCGCGAGGTCAGCGCCTTTGTGGCCAGCGGCAACAGTGAGGCGGTGCCGTTGCCTCAGCGCCCACGCCGTGAAGCAGGATTTCTACGCCAAGCTCTTCGTGCTCAACCTCACGGGGTCCTTTCCTGAGGTCGCTCAAGCCATTGCCGATTGTCTCTACCGCGACTGTCAGCACACCTACCGGGTGAATTTCGCCCAGGCGCTCTCCAAGAGAAAGGATAATCTGGTTCGGTGGTTCGTCTCCAATTCCTCACGGCAACTGCTCACCGCGTTAATACTCGCGATGGCGACAAGCGTCGAAGCCGTCCGACCGGACCGCTCTTACCCGCGAAAGATCAAGCCTGCCAAGCTCCACCCCTTCCATCCCAACTACAAGCGCTGCCATGAGCCTTAACTTAAGGGCATTGCCATACAACCTGTAACCCAAAGCATACCACAAAAAATGGATCCGTTCACAATGGGAAACAAAAATATGTGTGCAAAGACTGTGGCAGACAATTTGTCGAAAATCCTCAGAATAAAAGAATCCCGCAACAGTTATGGGATATGGTAGACAAGTTGCTTTTGGAGAAGATCCCAATCGCTGGAATTTCAACAGGGACCGAGGTTTCAGAACCTTGGC
>Ga0209782_1000974_pt1 | contig 14056 bp, 8 predicted proteins | sample WorMetmaBAHAMAS1_FD_187390 | JGI IMG/M metagenome (GOLD analysis project Ga0209782, IMG submission 187390) | Marine gutless worms symbiont microbial communities from Max Planck institute for Marine Microbiology, Germany - Inanidrilus... | ecosystem: Host-associated > Annelida > Digestive system >...
CAGTTATAGGCTATGTACAAATATGCGTTTTTTACATAAAACTAGCATATAATCACTATTTTTTCATCCAATGTGTCCAGTTGCACTTACCAAAAATTTTATTGAGGGGGAGGGGCGTACCTCCTTAGAACCGCCCCTGCTGATATGGCAAGAAGTAGACCACTCACACTGTATAGTGCATTCCATTAACAGTTAATAATGCCCGGTGGCGATATGATAGTGATAATGACTTCAAATGAGTAAGTTTTTTTTCACAACGGATCGGCGCCGCATCCAGGGTGAAAACATAACTGAACCACGCCACCACAGGCTATATAGCTAGCATGCAAGCGCAGCTCATGCACCTGGCATGCACTTGCATGTGCCTGTAGGCGCATGATTAGTGCCAGGCATGGTGTTGCCCGGTCCAATTATGTTCACACCCTCTCACACCATGCAGTACTGCAGTCGAAAAGCTATTCCTGTCGGCGTCACGCAACATCTCTATCTTTCCATATCATCTCGACCCACAGCACCCGGTACATCCCAGGGGCGGTTCATGCCCCTTATCAGAGGTTTACCCCCACTGAAATGAAATTTTTGGTGAATGTAATGAGCCTGTGATTAGGCAATATGTTGGTTTTACGTCAAAAACTGCATATTTTGTAACCTACAGGGTGCGCCAATATAAAACAATCCCTTAGGAAAAATTTATTATCTCATGCAGTTACTGTAAAAGATTTTTTCACCAAATTTACAGCTTTTACAGAGGAGGATTCGCGCCACATACGCAGCAATTGTCGTGACAATATTTGCTATGGTTTAAAAATTACAACCATCTGAACTTAAAAGTACAGTTTTCTAAGTGAACCAGTAATGAGCTAGTCATCAGACGTTCATGATTGAAACATTTAAACTGTTGATGAAAAGCTGTAAAATTTGATTTGTTATTTATGCATATTCAATGTGCAACTGAATGTTCACTTGAAAAAGTGAACTGAAGATTTTAAACCGCTGTATCTGAGGAACCATGTCAGTTGTTTCAATAAAATTCGCAGGATATCTTGCGAGAATACTCACATAAAAAGTCTGAAAGTTTGGCTCAAATCCATACTACCGCGACTGAAATACAGCATTTTTTTCTAGGGGATTGTTTTTATTGGCGCACCCTGTATATTACGGACAAAATTTTTCCAATGACTGGCCCCTCCCCATTTCAGTCTTCTGAGATCCATGCCCCCAAGTAGAGATGTAAGAATCACCCTGGTACACCCATCCCACATGCACGTCGCTATAGTTCACTGTAAGTTTTTTTAGTCACCCCCCGCAATTCACCCATAGGGTGAAAGTTCAGACCAAGACGGACCAAAAAGTCCAATGTAGGGGGAGGGTCTAAAATTGATATTTGTTGACCAAATATGGGTGCAAAGTTTCAAATTAAACAGGCTCATATAAGAATTCAGGGTCAAACTATTGACCGTGTGTTAACAGCTCACGGAAATCTGCCAATACGCGGAACGCAAATCGATAGTATTCAAGTAGTCACGATTCACCCATAGAGGCGCGACCATATTATACCGCTAGGTATTCTAGTTTATTATAACCCACGCATTGGCGTGGTATTCAGTTTAATCTGTGAGTGTCTGCCCGCACTCAGAAAGGAAATGACTCGAAATATCAAGATTAAAGTCAGTATAGATATATAGTCCATGGCAGGCCCTTTGATATGCACTGGCCTGACTTAGATGTTAAAAGGTTCAAAGGAAAAACTCACAGGGTCATCAAATGCAAAACTAAGTATGTAGTTGACAGCAGTAGGCCTACCACCGAGATCTTCATGTCGATACGACTGCATATATTTCTAGTTTCAGTCAGTCACTGTTAGCAGGGTTGCTATCAACTTCAACAGTAGTTCAGCCATTGCAGTGAAGCTGTTTGATAAGTGGGTTTAAATTTGTCAACTACTGCAGAGCTGTATAAAGGAAGTTCGTATTAAAACATAATAATCACAGAGGAATGGATATGTACATCATATTTAGTGAATTTTGGATAGCCTCCTGCAAATGAAAGCACTTGGTCCAGTATATTTCAAAAGAGTATCACCTCATTCATCATTTGCCATGACCAATGGCGTCGATCTCACAGGATTATTGGGGGGGACATAAAGGAAGACTGGGGGTCTGGGGGACAGAAGTCCCCAGAAGCTGAAGCTTTTTTGTGAAACTACACATAATATTTGTATTAAAATACAACAAACAACAGTTGCTGTCACTCTCGCCGACATCCTAAACAACATCACTTCTAAAATATTGGGGGGGGGACATTACCATGGATGTCCCCCCCTTCATAAATATTGGGGGGGACATGTCCCCCGTCCCATAGGGATCGACGCCCCTGGCCATGACGACAGCATATACCGCACTTATCATAGCGTCGCGCGGTAAAAAGCAACCATATTGCACGGTTAAGTATAATTACCATGGCAACGAGCATCAGTCGATAGCAAATTGCTATGCAGACCAAGAAATATCCGTTATTACCACATATTTGAATGATAATGTTCAAACTCCACTTAATCGATTTGTTGTCTACGTTATACAGCCAACTTTGCAACAAATACAGTGACAAATCGAACCGATGGAGCTTAGTCCATGGCAGCAGCGTCGACCGTCGAAGGTGAGACAAACTGTGGTCTGTCGTCGATCTTGTTGATCCCACCTATAACAGCGAGCCGTGACGAGATTTTTTCTAAGTCCACAGTTGTGCATACAAAAATGTCATGTGAGCAAACCAAACCCCTTTTAGGGGTGATTTGTCATTACTTTGGCCAGACTTGATATAGTCTCCCTTTGTACAAAGTATGAGAGCCATTCCTGAGATATGGATGGGGCCCCAAAATTTAAAATGTGTCACGTGACGTAACCACGCCCCTTTCGGGGATAGTTTGTTGAACGTTGGCTGGAACTAGCTAGCGTCAACCTGTACACCAAATATGAAATCTCTACGTTTACTCACTACGAAGATATGAAAGGTGACAAAAAATGCAAAAAATTGGGGTGGTTTGGGGGTTAGGGGTCACCCAAGGTCATCGGAAACATCGCCATCTGATAGATCGCATATGACTTCCTATTTGACTTTAATACAAACTATACGTCTATCTTGTACCGTTTTCGAGTTATAGCGCGTTTTTCGTCGAAAGTGAATTTTAACCCACCCCACCTGCATTTGTCTCCCCCTTGGGGGGTGATCCCGTTCGAATTTTGCCGTGAACTTTTGTGTCAGAAAACTAGATTCAAGGGGCTATCGTGTGGCGTTATTTGCGTGATCCTAGGTTTAGCCGTTTTGATACAATACTGGAGTGTGACAGCCACACACACAAACACACGACGACAGCACATACCGCGCTTAGCATAGCGTCACGCGGTAAAAACCGTGGTAGTGGACCATTCACTAAGGTTACCTTTGCAACAATTTATCAGTCATAAAGTACTGTTTGGTATCAACCTTCTTTACTGCTGAAAGTGAGCTGTTTCACATGCCAGATGCCCTTCCCATCAACTAACCAGGGTTCTTGTCAAACTTAACCAGTTAGTTAATTAATAAAGTAACAGTATGCTATTATAAACCAATTACACAATGTCGCTATGTAAGTACAACACACAAAACCGCCAGACAGTCGTAATATTTTATTTTCTCTTGACTGCAACAGAAAGACAAGACAGCGTCCAGTGTTTGGACGCCAACGACAATACGTCAACACAAGTGTCAAGACATGTTGACAGACAGTCATGTAACGACATTCTACGACTTCTTCTTTGAGACGCCAACAGTGCGACCACGGCGGCCAGTCGTCTTGGTGTGCTGTCCTCGCACACGCAGTCTGAACACACAAACACGGCGAATGAACCAGCTTTACGACCCGCCCGATATAAAATAACAGGCCATTTCTAAGATGATCTTCCCAGCCAATCTCTGGGCTGGTACCACGGAAACTAAACCTAACACAACCCAAAGCAACCAACCATTCGTCAGTAACAAAAAGACACTGTAACATAAAATAAACACAAAAAATACAGCCAGGTTCGGTCGCCTCTTACGACCTATGGCTGGACATGGAGACAGCCCTATTCATACAGCTCCTCAGCACACACTGGGCACAGGAAAAATGTGAATTACACACATCCTATGTCGCGCGGTAAAAAATAGTAATGTAAACTGATATGGAAAGTTACATGCAGTGGACAATCAGAACTGGGCTAGGATATTTAAATTACACGAGGGACTAGGCAGCCTCCTTCCAGAAGTTACAAAGACATGATTAGTGACATACTGCAAACATTCATCACTATTGCATCGCCAGGTGCTGGTATTGTATAGACAGCATAAAGGCCGCAATGCCTTTAATTTTTATACAGATTTCCGCTGATTTAGTGTTTTAATTTATCATAATTGAACTAGCTGTGACTGCACGACAATGCATCTGACGTACATATGAATTGCAACAAGACAGCCTAGCAGTGGCTAGCACAGCACGAGATGATCCCTCCACTCTTCCCGGCGATGATTCCTTCCCTCGCGCCCACTAAACTATAAATAGTTCAGTGCTTGCGCCTGCATCACTGGCCCGCATGCACCGCGACTGCAATGCGCGGTAAATTGGGATCGGAATTTGAAACCTAAATTAGCTATAATGCGTCAATGCACTTCCGTCACAGACAGACGGACACTGACATCGTAGCATAAGCGCGAGATGTATATATTACATCTCGCGCTAAAAACCAAATCCGACATGTGGCTGTCACATTCCCTAATGTCAATCTGCATTTATTTACCACCAAATTCTCTAGGCCTAACCCCATTCCGTTCAAATTTAAGTCCACATTCATCATGCCAATTTCAGTTCTACTCACTTTTACCAGCTTCAACAAACCTTATAGTTCCTGTTTATATGGTTGAGTTAGCAGTCCATTTATGAATGTCTCTGTTACAGAATGGCCGGAGTGTAATGGCCAAAACTACTGTATCGATTCCAACCAAATTTTGCTTAACAACAAAGATAAGATAAGCATACCGGCGCTGAAGTCTGCACGTCGGATTTGGTTTTTGCAATGCATATTCACAAGACGCACCACAGATACACTTTATGAAAAAATGGCATCATCCACAAACTAGAATACCTAGCGGTATATGGTCATGCATCTATGGGTAACTACTACGGATGTGCATTCCGCGTATTGGCAGTTTTCCGTCAGCTCTTAACACATGGTCAAAAGTTTGACCCTAAATCTTTATATGAGCCTATTTAATTTGAAACTTTGCACCAATATTTGGTCAACAAATTATCAATTTTAGACCCCCCCCCTTACATTGGACTTTTTGGGGTCTGTCTTGTTCTGAACTTTCACCCTATGGGTGAATTTGGGGGGGGGGAGTCGATTGGGCCTCCGACATTTTTTGTCACGGATGGACAGAAACATGACTACTTAAGTCGCGCCCCTTGCAGCGTGCGAGAGGTGCGACTAAAAAAGAAGTACATAACGTATTATAGTGTCATCAGAGGAGGACCGAGCAACGGCCACAGGTACAAAAATTTGGCAAAGTTCGGTCGTGTGGTTTTTTGAGATATACTCATCATAATACCTTGCAGTCTGCCCCTCGTGAGCTAAGTAATACCCGACAAACTCCATGTACCGACCCCCAGTAGTGTCGCAGACCGCGATGAGCTCGGATTTTCTTCAGTCGTTCCAAGTCCTCGCGGATCTTGCTGTCGAGCACGTTGGACAGCGCCTGCGAGTACTTGCCGTCCTTCACGTCCTTCTGCCTGTTGAGGAACCAGTCAGGAATCTTGTACTGGCGAGGGTTCGACATCACCGTTATCACCTTTTCCACCTTGTGTAAGCCACACATGCACAATGCATGTATCATGAATATGCAGTGAAATACAGTAGTAGCAACAGACTTTGCTCAATTCACTTTTAAATCTTTTCAATTCATCCATTTCTATTTCAACGGCAGTTTACGGAAACCTAGATTAGATTAGGTCATGGGCAGCGGAAGTTATTGGACGTGGCCCGCCTAATTGTTGGCCCCTGTGGGCCGCACCTATCTCTGGTCCGCCCACTTCTGAGACCTTAGACAAGCCGTCATAGCCAATTCACACCGCCTGATGACGCAAATCGATCGTTGAGTTGCGTCGTGTCGGGCAATGTAAATTGGCTATAAGGACAACTATTATTATTGTGGAGTATTGTTTGCAGAGATCTCTGAAGCTACATGACGTTAATCTTTTTTACGTGGTACGCCGTGCACAGTGGCAGAACCACGAAAAAAATGAGGGGATACATCATCGACCGACATATATACAGCGTTTTTGCCAATTCTTCCACTGCCATAATGTCCATACAGGCCTATTTAGCTCGTGTAACAAGCACATAAGATGCAAGAACCGTATGTGAAAAGCACCACATGTCCGCTATTTGTCCTCTTTCAGTCCTAATCACCAGCACAGCTGTATAACTATTAGAGAGTGGGCAGAAAATTCAGTGGAATGTGCCACCATATGGCTCCTTATATTTTACAAAATCGAATTTTGGCCAGGGCGCCGTCCCAGACCCCACTGGGGAGCTTACGACGCTCCCCCAGACCTCTTAGTCGGCTGGGGAGGGGGATACCCCTCCCCAATCTCTACCCCACTCGACGCCTTCGGCATCAACACTTGGTGCCTTTGGCCACTTTTCAGATGCTTCCGCCACCTATGGATTAGACAATCAATTTGATTTATTCCTCCATTAGTTCCAGAATCAATGGGGTTAAGTTGCACGCATTTTATGGGATAGTCAGCCGATTCATTAATACTGAGAAACACAAAATGCAAAACAAAAAAATACAAAACTGTAATAAGTCTAAGCTATTTTAAAACAAATTTTAAATCTGACAATTGTGAACATATTAAAGGCTCTGAATGACTGGACCAAGTGTCAAAACAACTCTGCTTAAAGTTTAGAGTTAAGTGTTATTAGAGCCATCACATCCAGTTGAGAAGATAACATACTTTGGAGGATTACAGTTACGGTGTGTTATTTCGTGCTGTTTTACCTCTTCCTCTGACAGTTCTCCAGCACGTTTTGTCAGATCAATGTTTGCCTTGCGGCACACGATGTGCGAGTATCGCCGGCCAACACCCTGCCCACAGAAATGCAATAAAAATTTTGCAATGGCTAGCAATGTTGACGATAACAACTGATGACGAAAAAGTATGCATGCTTAGTGTAGTGTACGAAACAAATATGGACAATAAATCAATACAGACAATTGTTTTGAAACTTGAATGCACTAACCACTAAAATTATTAAGACCACCAATTAATTTTGACCGGTAAACATGTCTAAAAGGATCAGTTAACAGTAGTCATTCCTACATGCGCCATCATGGCGTTGTCTTAACGCCATCATGGCGTTGTCACGGCATAAATTAGATAGACCCTGCCAGACGGCTAATTGACAGATCTGGCACCAGCAAGCATTCACACTGTCACGGAGGCATTTATTACGCCTTCGACGCTCGGTAGTAGATTGTATTACATTACATTACACTGGCCTGCTTGATATTTATGCAGACCGGAAACGATATCACTCGGTGAATAAACAAAACAAACTTCATATAAGTATTCTGTTTATTGAAAGAAAACAAAAGAAAAAAACGGTTTGCTTTCAATAAATGATCATGCCCTTATTAAAATTAAACTGATATATTTACCTTAATCGCAGTAAGTGCAAAAGCAACTTTTCGACGACCATCAATATTCGTGTTCATAACACGAAGGATGTGCTGAAACTTCTCCGGAATAACCAACGCCTGTTTTCACAACACAGTAACTGAATGACAGTATTAGTTTAATTCGCATTCTCTAATACAGAGTATACTGCATTTTTCCTCTCAGTGCAGTTATAGCTTCCTAGAACTAGCATCAGCAAATACCCGTTGTTAAAAGAGGCTACTAATGACAAATTACTGACGAATAAAGTAACACACATTATGAATTATTGACAGTTTGTTGTTTCGTCTCAATAATAATCAACAAATTAACAAGTTACTATGTAGATGACATTTGATACAAACAAACCTACCATACTCTATTACTCTTCGCACATAAACACAAATAAAAAGAAATAAAAACATCCGTTACTAATGAGCTACTACTCTCAACCACAAAATTATATAGCCCAAATATAGTACAGCCCATGATCACGAGACGAGTTAACCCACCTGTTAGACAGAGTTGTGACGAGTTGACCGTAGTTTGTCACTGCAGTCTGCTTTCTTGCCTTGGTCACATGTCATGGGTGGATTTTAAACATTTTAAAACATAATTACGTCAATTCACGGTTGAGATAGGCCTATAAGACGGCCATTTGGATACAGCGTCTGCACACGTCGCTCAGAAACGTCAGTGGTCACACGGCACAAGGACAACGCCATTGCACTGTGATACGAGGCAGACGTCACAGAGGTCTATCGCTGGCTGCCGACATGCTATCGTTAGATGATGGCACATAGTCGATGTGCTCCTGCTGTTGCAGTCACCGTTGTTGCCGACGTTAACTGACTCTGATATTTTTCAGGTCGTTCATTTTCAGTACCCCCTTTCCTGCATGTCCTCTACTCCTCTTGTCTGCTTGCCTGGACAACGTTTAAAACATTTAAATTTAGATTATTATTGCACTATTCCATCGTGTGTTACGCCGTCCGTGTTCAGCACTTTCTGCGTGCTATCTGTCCGGCATCTGATGACTTTGTTGTGTGCTCTCTTGTGGCGAGTTGACTGTCTGACGAGATGACCGTGTGACGACTTGACTGGTAGCCAAACAGGCAATGTAGTTTGTCGAGAATCGTGACTGATAACACGTACTAGCCTACGCATATGTCGTAAACTGTGATCGTATATTTATCGTTCTGGTGTTTCTTCATTACTTACATACGCCTATCAGTCTATCACTTTTTACATTGACCCGGGTGATGAGTATTTCTACTTTGTTTATCTGTCTGCATGGCTCAGTTAAAGTGTGCTTTCAACAGTGTTGAAGACTTGACGCATTTTGTATTGATACCTTTACACAGTTTTTCAACACGTCTCTATTCAAGCACCCAGTTGCAATATATAAGCTATTTTTCTGAGACAGAGACATCTTTAAAGATACAGGTGTCAACATGAGATTATCACAATTATGACTTTTCCTAAGGGGTTGTTTTTTTATTGTACAGCCTGTACAATAAACAACACTGTCATTGAGCCATCTGACGTCGTCCGCAATTTAGGAGTACATGTATGGATCGACACGAATCTGTCGATGCGCGACAACGTCTCTCGTGTCGCAAGGACATGCTTCTTTCATTTGCGCCGCCTGCGTAGTCTCCGTCGTCAACTCGGCCGAGATGTAACAGCCAGACTAGTTTCAGCACTATAGTGCTGTCAAGACTGGACTACTGTAATGCCATTCTTGTGGGTCTACCGCAGACCACACTAAGTTCGTTGCAGCGTCCTCCGTGCAGCAGCACGAATGGTCCTCAACCTGCGACCGTGCAATTGCTTGAGTTACACTGGCTTCCATTCGCTGAAAGGATCGACTTCAAACTCTGTCTGCTTGTTTACAAGGCACTATAGTTGGACATGCACCTCAGTACATTGCGGACCTTATCAGGCCAGTAGCTGATCTGCCATCATGAGCCTCATTGCGGACAGCATTTAGTGGCGATCTGTATGTGCCACGAACCCGTACAAGGTTTGGAGACAGAGCGTTCGCCGTTGCGGCCCCGTGCGTGTGGAATAGTCTACCTACTGACATCAAACTCCACCGGTCGACGACTACATCTTTTAAACGCCGTCTTAAAAGTGTATTATTCAACCGGGGCTTCGCTGAATATATGTAATGACTCTGTAATGCACTTCCGGTCTTTTAGTAGTAAGTGCAATATAAATACTTTAGTTACAGTTACAGATAAGATTCAGAGACAAGAATTATATCTACTGCTTTCTAATATGTCATTCCTCATCTGTTCATGAGGCTGTGCTCAGCGGAAGTAATTAGCATTATCAAATCTCAAAAACAACAACCCAGATAACAGCAGGCAGATACGCCAACAGTTCATACCAACAGCAATACAGAAATGGAAACGACCTTATATCACAAAACTATACATCCAAGCTGCACTGTACATAATACAACCTCAACAGCATCAAACTAACAAGTTACTACAATGATGGTAGCGAGAACCCACACAGCTGCCAAGCAGTGCCGGCAAAGTGGGCTAATAATAATAAATGTAATAATAGTAAATTATAACATTAATAACAAGAAGAATGAGCACATTGTAAAGTGCAAAATATCCTCAGATTTGTTAAACTGCTATTACAAACATCCAGATTTGTGGACACAATAAATATTCATGTTATGAACTGCAACACTACAATTTTGCACAAGCATTCTCACCAGCTGTGCAAAAATACCAGAAGCTTAACAGACCAATTTGACATCAGCAAAAATTTCACGATAACACACCAGGTGGTGCAAAAAGGTGGAGCCATTTTAATTTTCTATCAATAACAAGTATATAAATACATCCAAGCTTGCAGCATACTTCATAACTGTGTGAACGTCTGACCTTTACACCTATAGTGTATACTGATAGCTGCAGCGTCGACAGAGACAAAACAGACCAAGTTGGACCAACAAACACCACTAAGCTACGTATGACGACTGTCGCAACAGCCCGCATCGAGCACTGAGTGCTGGTGATGCAAGCTAAATAGCTGAAACCAAGGGCTTATTGTTTCACATCGCACTATACTGCCGTCAACAGATTCTGTAATAGGGATGCGTGCGTGTACACAATAAGCTGTCGTGTACACATTTACAAAGTAAACAATAGTGAACACGAATATGGCGGCAGTGACAAAATTTATTGCTAAAAATACTAAAACAACTACACCAGCCAGTAGAACAATGTGATACTTTGGTGACTTAATGCAAAATTAAGCAATAATCTGCGACAAATAAACTTTACTGAGAGCTCTATAGTTGTCGTTACAGGTGGCTGCAGCCATGATGTTATCATGACTAAGAACTAACCAAAAACTATCAGCGTTTTATTACTGTCCGCCATATTCGTGTAAAAAACGTTTAGGAAACATTGACAAGTTTCGTGTACACGTTTACAAAATTACACGACAGGTGCAGACCTATTCTGTAACAGCACTGAATAACATGTAATATCACCAAATATCAATACCATTTGGATATTTACACGGTTCAAGAATTATGAAAATTGCAAAATTAAGAAAACACTGCTTCTCAGCATGGTCTGTGTTGCACAGCAATACACTTCTTCCCAAAAAGTGATGCCAAAATGCAAAATGTTCTCGACTGTGACATATCCCAAACCAATTAGTCCATGCCAGGCCCTCATCATGCATTAATTCTGAGGTCGAAAGGTGAAGGACAGGGTCATCAAGTGCAAACTGTGTGTACAGTCGCTAGCAAGCAAGACCATCATGTGTCTGCATGTCTGGTTTGGTTATCAAATTCAACAAGGTTTGCCAGATAACATAAAACAATTTAACGGATATTTAATTTACATACAATATGCTCCAGTTACAGCAGTTCATATTTTGGCATCAATTATTGTGACAGAGTACATTAGTTAACATAAAAACATAAGTTACTCATCTCTTGATAAATACAGATAACTACTTTCTAGCTAACTAGCTTCATACCTACAAAAGTTCTCATATACTTGTGTGCAGAGTCCTTTCGGTAATGTTGCACAAAACAAAATACACCACAATCTGACGGGTTCATTCACACAATTTGTCCAGCATACGATATGCAAAATATACAAAAAAATGTCCGTATATCGTACAGTGAAGTGGTCTGCTAGCAGATGACTAGTGCGCAACATACATAGATGATGCCAATACGGCCAGCAGAAGTATTAAAAATGGAGCAACATAAAGCATAGCATCACTCTCGTTCATGTTACTAATACAACATTTAATAGCAACTGAAGCAAGCACCAGCAAACGTGTCACTGTAACAGATGGATGTAATAAAAAAACGACAAAAATATAACAATACTCAACTAATAAAACAGCACTTACTGAGAATATGTACTTTGTCATGGCAGCAGGCAACTAAATAGAAACACAAATTACAGCTGTCGTACAACTAAAATATTCTAGTGGATTAATCGTCAACTAGTATCTATTAAAATAATGCTCGTTTTTCCAGAAGGTGATTATGCATCAGAGTGCTGACTAGTGGGTTATACTTCCAGCACACCCACCATTTCTTACACTTAACTGTCTATGATGATGAACATGATTATGAATGACACAGTGGGTGGGACAAAAGCAGTCATCAATACTTTATACAGTTCTTAACAATCTGGCAAATGGGTTTGGGAACACTGTTAGCAATGTCATACAAGTCCAGTCAATAGAAAAAAAGCATTGATGCACTAACCGAAACAGTACTATAGCGAAATCGATAATGACAACGAGTTGCCAGGCCTACCACTGTTACTGCTATTTTTGATTTTCGCTCAAGTTTTACTGGACTATCTTAGGATAAGAAGGGTTTTTAGAAAGTGAAACTTCAATCTGTGCATCAAATTCTTACACACTAGAAAATTAACTGCAAAGATAAGATCTGCAATCAGACTAGACAGTGCGACTATCCAGTGAAGATGTTGAGTTCAACTTGACAAAAATAGGAAAAAAATAAAAACTGTTGTAAAAAAAATTTTTTTTTGAAAAAAAATTATGAGATGTTTTTCTGAGCATGGTGCCAAAGAAACTAAATGCAACACAAGACAAGCAGACAAGTGACAATAAACCAACAGACTAAACACAGTAAGAAGCACTAAAACTAAAATAAACAAAAAACCTAAAATAAATTTGGCTACCGTGTCCTAAAAAAGAAAAACAGACTGGGAATTTTCTGCAAACTCAGGATCTGTGTGGTGCAGATAGTCAAATGTTGCTTGTGGCTCACTGATGACTGAGATATGTTTTTAACTGCGCCTGACATAAAATAGGCTACTTTGAAGATGTATTTTCTAGCTAATCTGCTAAAAAACTAAATCAAACCCAACAAAAGTAAACAATGTCAATGTCAATCAAAGTTTTTTATTGTGGCTAAAATAGCAGAATGATTACGAAGTCCACAGAGGCGTAGTAGAATCACACAATACAAAATCAGGAAATGACTGTCGAAAAAGAAATGTTTTAAGGCATTGATGGAAAACAGGTGGGGAGGGATGTTGCATCTATAACAAAATATACTGCAACGCAAAATAAACAGAGCATCATGCATGCTGTACTGTGTATACTGCTATTGATATATGGTTGCTTTTGTTCTGTTTGATTTACTTCTTTTTCAGTATAAAGCCAAGAAACTAGCTAAGAAAAATGTATCCAAAATGAAGTATGTTGTGTCGGATGCAACATAAAACACTTAATCAATCTATCAACTATCATGAATCATGATCAATATTTGACTATCTATCCCACACAGACCCCGAGGAGTCAGAAAGTACCCTATCCAGCGTTTGATTTGTCTGTGAAGTTGGGTGGAGGGGGGAGGGGGGTTAACCCCCCCACTGGTTGAAGATGACCCCCATACTGGTGACTGACAATTTTTGCCTGGGGGGTCGACTTCGACCCCCCAGTCCCAATCCAGCAAAACCAACATAACGTGCAGATGATATCAAAGTATGGTGGACGGCATCATCATTCTCACCGTTTCCCCAAATTCTCCTACAGAAGACAGTTTAACACACACAACACAGCAAAGCAGCAGTTCAGTACTCGAGGACTTCCGGTGCCCCAGCTCCTCTAGTATAGTAATCATAATGTAAGGGAAAGTATAATTGATTCTCATAAAAATTATTACAATTATTGCCACGAGATGTCAGATTTGAAGGCTAAAATGCACCAAATTTCATTTCGGCTGGGGCTCTGCCCCAGACCCCGCTGGGGGAGCTTACAGCGCTCCCCCAGACTCCCTAGCTGGATTTAAGG
>Ga0209782_1000975_pt1 | contig 14053 bp, 7 predicted proteins | sample WorMetmaBAHAMAS1_FD_187390 | JGI IMG/M metagenome (GOLD analysis project Ga0209782, IMG submission 187390) | Marine gutless worms symbiont microbial communities from Max Planck institute for Marine Microbiology, Germany - Inanidrilus... | ecosystem: Host-associated > Annelida > Digestive system >...
GCGTTATACAATGATCGTATTTTCGTAATCATGATAAAAATAATAATTATAATATCCAGTAATAAGACAACAACAGAGCAGAGCTGAAATTCTACGGCTGGCTACGGCTACGGCTTTCTACGGCGGCGGCGGGAACCTTCTACGGCTGACTACGGCTTATGAACTCTACAGCGGCTTACGGCGGCGGCTCGGGGGCCTATCTCTTATTTTCTAATGTGCATTTTTCATACTTCGTATTAGGAACAGAAACGCTCTGTATGGTCACACACAGTTCTCAGCGGGGGAGGGGGGCACGGCCCCTCAGTCACAGATCTGCACCCTTGCAAATAACATAATGGCATGTTAACCGTTACTGTACGTCAGCTGCTAATCTGCTAGGAATGTCAACAGCATTGTCCATAAGTAGCACAGTTACTTACATGTACTTGAAGTAAGAACAACAACTTTTAGCATGGAACCTACTACTGGCCATGTCAACATAACATTCATCTTACCAAACCAAAAATATTTTTAAAATGACTAAAAACAGCACCATCTTTCAAAATGCCTAATAATAATAAACAGGGCGATGACTTCCCACAGACGATAAAATCTTCCTTCAACAGCATTTGACGGTATACTAAATTTTACATTAGTGCTGGCATTTAAACATACCAGTGCTTGTCTTCTACTACGTGTGCTAAGGCTTAACCTCCACCAACATGTGATCCAGGAGTACACTGCATGGCTGAAGCCTTAGTAAGTCCAGGTGGCCAGCGACAACTGGCAGACTGAACTAGAAAGAATAATAAACGCCTCTATAGCCAAGCCGAGAGTTCCACATTATGGCCAACAAAAATACTGTACAACTCAACAAGAAAACTTATGCAGTCATATCAACTTCAGCACACTTGTGACCTTGACCTTTTGAACCCAGGGTCAATGCATGCCCAGCACTTTCCATGCACTGCATGTCTACCAAGTATGGTGTTGATAGCTCGAGCAGTTTTCCTTTTAGAGCACGGACACACACAGAAACAGCCTGACACCAGTCATAAGTGTAGACTACCACAAACATGGGGTAAATGCACAGTGATACTGGTACATGTAAGTTCATGTAAAAGAACAAGTCTTAACAAAAACAGAACAAAAACATGTATTCAGCCCTCACACACCCGTGCCAAAACTTACAAAAAGCAAACCTGAGTATAAACCACCAGTTAAATGTGAGAACCATTCATGTGTGTGGCATATACACAGTACAGCACAGAACAGATCTGACAATCTTCCCTCTTGTGCTCCAGATTGATATCATCACTGCACAGATTTTTTCTACTTGACGTTGGGCAACAGGGCAGGCTACATAACAGAAACGATTTCCTAATCCACTGTAACACGTAACGCATGATGGAACATGAGTCAGTATACATTGCATCTCAATAACTGCACAGTGTTTGTTTACTGTCATCGATATGGCAGCAGAGTACCAAGTTACATATTTTAAAAAAAATTTAAAAATCAGCCTAGCAAACGTCATTTTTTTCGACAAGAATATACCTAATTCAAGTAGGGATGAGACGAAGTTCTCATTAACATTCAACAACGTTTGAACTTTTCAATGTTTTCAGCACATTCGACAAATGTTTCAAACGCTTCTTGTTGAATATAAATTTGTGGGAAAGACATAAGACTGATTTCATATATATAAAGCAAATAGCTTCAGTAACAACAACAAAGTAATTTTCAGTAACAACGTAGCTGGTCACTGGTTGGCACAAATGCCCCGACTCTTCTCTTTCTATTTCCGTCATTTCCACTGCTTGTGTTCAATCTACTCTCTTTCATCATCCATAACTGCCTCTCTCACTCCGGCTTAAAACCTAGTTTATTTCAAATCATTCCCACCATAGACTCTTTTTCTCTTTACACAGGACTGACTCCACGGCTTCTTGTCTGCTTCCGGTACTTCTGAGATTTTTCGTTTTTGTTTTTGAGTTATGTCATTATTTGTTCAGCTATGGTACAGTGTGGCAGATAAAGCTGACTATTGTGCACACTACAAATATTCTTCAACTTATCTTACCTTTAAGTCAGCATAACATGATGCATTTTCGGTTCCCACCATTTATCAGGCACTTAGCATCTGGTTTTTCGGCCATTAAAGCAGCATTTTAATTTGCAATCAAATGAATTTGGAAGCCGAATTTTGCATTCGGCAAATGGGAACAGGGAATATTAGTTAATTTTGACCAGCTTCATCAGATCCCTACTTTCCAGTAGAAAACAGGCAGACAGCAAGGCAACTGACGCAAACAACACCTCAGAAACACGATCATTTGGAGCCTAGTAATGGACGTTATCACAGTCAAAACGTTCAAGAGATCAGGAAAGAAGTTCCTGCATCTCTAGCAACAGTTGGTCATCGCTGGTCGCCGCATCGTCAGCGCTCACGTTTGATATGTTGCCGATGTCTCCAATCAGTTCATCGAGAAAGTCGTCATCTGCCGACAATCTCTCCGACGACGGCAACGCACTTCCACCGACATCGGCCGACGCCTTAGACCTGCAAGGTTATGTAAAACAGTCAATTATTAAGTGCCGTAAATAAAAAGTCACGCAACATCAACAATATATTAAATTAATCTTCACAACTCTGTGCAAACGGAAACTTGGGTCCTCAATTACAGTGCGTACAAATATTTGAAGTTCAAGCTCCAGTGACTATTGGCTCAAGATGAGGCATGCATTTGTTTATAAAACTAGAATACCTAGCGGTATATGGTCGCACCTCTATGGCAGCTTTCCGTCAGCTCTCAACACATGGTCAAAAGTTTGACCCTGCATCCTTATATGAGCCTATGTAATTTGCAACTTTGCACCCAAATTTGGTCAACAAATATCAATTTTTGACCCCCCCTTACATTGGACTTTTTGGTCGGTCTTGGTCTGAACTTGCACCCTATGGGTGAATTGTAGGCGGGGGAGGGGGGAGGTCGGTTGGGTTGTCACGGATGGACAGAAACGTGGCTACTTAAGTCGTGCCTCGCAGCATGCGAGAGGCGCGACTAAAAAGTGACAGCACAATTACCATATAATGCTTGTTCAGCAAGGTAACCTTCATATGAATCACAACTCGAGGGTATTCTTATGTACATTTAAATACTGGAATTTAAAAAAATTCAATTGCTGGTAATAACTTCTGAAAATGCAAGTGAAAAATTACTAAAAATAAAGTATAAAATAAAATTTGCTATCACTGAACTAATTATCTCCAGTGAAGCAGTGAAGGGTAGCAGCAAAGCAAAACAAACAGCACTAATGCTAAGGTCAGAACGTATCGATCACTCTTCAGAGTAAAAAATGCCAAAAGCTGGCCTTCTTGGTATCATTTCCAGCGAACAACTTAACAGCAAGTTGAACAGGTGAAAATTGCTACCTGCTATCGACGGAAGTCCGTCGTTTCTTACTGCCATCTGACAGCGGCGTAGAAGACAACTGGCGCTTTACAACCGGACTGATCTTGCGTTCGCAGCTATCTGCCGGGCTCTCTGTAACCGCAGGTACTGCCTCAGTCGTGAGATCGGATATCGACGGAACAGACGACTGAACAGCCACGGAAATATCAGTCACAGTAACGGCCGTTTCAGCCGCTGCTTTTGAAATGGACACTCGTCTCCGTCCTAGAACAGTGTTATTATCAGCGTCAGCATGGATCTCTAAAGTCTTCCGCTTTGACAGCTGAGCGTTTGTGCCTGAATTCGCCGGTCCACTGCCTTTACTGTCCAGATCAAAGACGATCGGTGTGAATTTATACTTCCTCGGTGGCGCCTGCTTAGTCTTCGATGCACGCCGTACATCGGCAGAACCCTTTCTCACAGTAGTTATCTGCTCAGTCTCACTTGTCGCTGGTGTTTCTATTTCCCTGCTGCCTGCAGTTGTGACAGCAACACGTTTCCGTTGTTTATCTCTCATGATCTCTTCAAACGACTTCACACCCAGCGAGTCGCAAGGTTTCTGAACAATACATACATTGTGCACATTGAATGGAAAGAGTATCACCGAGTTCTACTAAGTTGTCAACATTTTCTGTTCAAATATAATACCAGACAAGACAACTAAAAGATTCCAAATTCTTACATTTCATCGTTACAGCAAGTCTGAAATTTTGGCAGCAATTTTTTTTGAACACCGTGTATGTTTTTCCGCTAAAAGTGGCTTGCATATATTCTTCCTGTGTTTACTGATGTCACATTCTCAAATAAGCTCTCAACCTATGTTTTTTTACAAAGTAAAAATAACGTGCACTTTATAAACATAAATTGTAGAAATGTACAATAAATTAGTTGATATTAACTACACTCTGTAATGTAACACATCATTTCAATTCTATGAAAAAACATACATTCAACACCACAATTTCATTCAAATTTCAACTTCAGTAACTTTAACATTAAAAGTCGGTATCTATTTGAGTCACTGCAAACATATGCATATACCCTAAACTTTAGTTGTATCATACCTCTGACGGTTCCGATGTCTGTCCTACGCTGTCAGAGTGTTGCAGTTTTGCAGTTCCAGCTGTAAGTACACCACTAGTACAGTCAGAACGAAGATGAGTACTACGTACTGAAGTACACGGATTAAGTTTGCCAGTTTAGTAGTTTCTACAGCTATGTAATTTTGTCATCAAAATCACTAACATCTGCCAAATAACACAAAATAACTCACTTCAGTCAATCAGTGATTTATTTCACTTTGCAGAACAACTGCTGCATTAAAAACAATGTTAGTTAATAGAATTAAACAGGAGAGCTACAATACAAAAGTTCGTATAATGAAGCACAAGTTAGATGAAATGAAACAAAATAGCATGCAAATTGCACGAATCGATATACAGATGACTACTGTTATGCAAAGCTGTTCACGGAATAAAGTATACACGAATTACGAAATCTGCCTGTGTCCGTATTGTATGGAAACAACTAGCTGTATTATCAGTCAAGCCATCAATAACGTTCAACACACAGAGTTAAATATTCTATCTAGAGTCAATACGTCCAATTAGAACAGCAGAAAATTTTGAGGCCTTGTTTGGCTTCGCTAAGCTACATGGCCGCCGGCTCAGCCGCCGGTCGAGTGACGTCATTTTGCTGAAGTAAGTAAGTAAGCCGTCATCTTGCTGTCAGTTTACTATGTTCGTTGCTATTTAGTGTATATCTATTCTATGTTGTGGCCATGTTTACCGGTGCGTACGATGGCTTCGGCTTGGCTGGCCAGCACGCGGGCCGTGGTTCAACATCAGTAATATACAACAGAACAGAAACTAGCAACTGTCTCACAAATGGCTTTACTGAACTGATTAAGTAAAACGAACAAGATGGCCGACTTCACCTCGTACTGTGTACAGCGGAATTTCACGTCGATTGCGCCGAGCAGGTTCAGACGTTTGTGACCGCGGTTCATCTGCCGGCGGCGGACTCTGCCGTATTCGGCCAATTTTCTCTCGTTTAATCTCGGCAAGAGATTTAACCACCACGTCCGACAACGAGCCACCAGAAACTGGTCTAGGCGATGACGACCTTTCTGTCCGCTTCTGTCTGTCTCCGACCTCTGCAGCCGTTAGTTACATTCAACATTAGCTGAGCGTGTACAATTTTTAGACGTTTATTACTGATATTACGACTAAGTAAAATAATTAACTGTGTTGTGTTTGGAGTTTGCAGAGCACCTGAAACTTTCAAGGACACACACTCATCTTATTTCTGCTTATCAAAGATCAAAATTATCCTGATGTAATATAAAGTATGTGACAAGTCGATGTTTTTGTACTTTTAAAACAGAAATCTAACATTTCAAGTAATTTTCAAGCAAATGGCTCAGATTAATTTATAGGTGTGATAAAAATAATAATTGCAATAATAAATTAACATATAACGTGGAAGTCAAACAATGCTCAGAATATATGACACAGCATGCCAATATCAAATTTATGTGCACCATGCAAAACTATTATTGAGCAATGCATACAAATGCCAGTATACAAAATGCCAGAAGTTACGATACGAAGCGTAATAACATTACCAGAGTCTTTCGACTTTTTCCGCTGAACAAGTCTGGGCTTGACATCGGTGGTTGTGGGCACTGAAGTACGTGTGTCGACATTGGCGAGTTCTCTTTCCACACGGTCGGCAGAACTGGCTGCAAACGTTACACTCTTGTAATAATCAGAATCGGACAAAGTATCACTGAGCTACTACGTTCATGTCACTAGTAACTTTGTATTTTGTCGGCTTGTGCACAATCTGTACTGGCATTTGGGTGCAACGACAACATGATAGTCCTCTTAACACTGCTACTAGAAGTCAGCTGCGTCAATACTGGAACACAACCAGTGGTTGGCGTGTTGTGACAGCCATCTCTAAATATACCCAGCCTAGGGATGCACCTATCGTACATAGATTGGGTAATTATCGTGTAATTTAGTAAACGTGTACACGAAACTTGTAAACGTTTACACAAATATGGCGGTAAATAACAACAAGAGGGCCTAGCAGTGGCTAGCATAGCGCGAGATGACCCCTCCACTCTTCCCGGCGATGATCCCTTCCCTCGCACCCGTATGCACGGTGACAGCAATGCGCGGTATATTGGGATCGGAATTTGAAACCTAAATTAGCTATAATGAGACAGACGGACATTGACATCGTAGCATAAGCACAAGTGCTAAAAAGCAAATGGTTTTCAGTCATGTACAGCATTACGGTAAATAGTCGTCTGCAACGTCAGATCAGTAGCCTTTAATAAGCTTCATATAGCCTATCAAATTATCACTTAATTGTGCAGTAAGTCGTAAAAAAATACCACATTGTGGCTTATTGTGCTACTGACTGCTTCAGTCTATCCTTCATTTTTAGCATTGAGTTTTGCCTCTCCGTCATATTCATGTACACAAACAAGTAATTTTGTAAACGTCTACATGCATGCATCCTTAACCCAGCCACCTACATCCGTTCACTGTGGTTGTTCCACCTCGGGTAGTTGCTCACACAACACCATATTTTCCACAATATTGGAGGGGCCCGGGGGCCTACGTACCCTTTACTTGCTACAAATACAAGCTATACCACTATCACTTCTGTTCTTGTTCACCACTGTTGCTACTGACAAATGTTTCAATAAGCCATCACAGAATGATCGTCGTGTCTCACTAATGACGCGCCACTCACATAACTCGCCAATGACAACTAACCTGAAGCTACTATGACTCGGCGATCCTGGTCGATTGTCGGCGGCACTGCTTGCGCTGTAGCAGTCACAGACAAATAAAACAATTAACAACAAATACCATCACAGTATACTGCAATAGTCGACGACGCAACACAATGTCACACGTCAAACACATTTTCACTGCAGCATTGAAAGTACACACTGGCTGGCTACATATAACAACAACTCCGATTTAACAGCCTCTTTTTCACAATAATCAGGGTCTGCCAACACCAGTAAGGTAAAATGTAATATGACCTTTCTAGATTTCAACAAAGCACAAGACGATGGGGCGGCAATGGCATCAGCTGGACCATAAGCAATTTCGCCGTTGCTTCAGACAGATAATCATGCTAGCACTTTATCATCCAAGTTTTTACTGGCCAGATGCTCCTTCTGATATCAAACAAACAGTGTAAAAGCGCTGAAAACGTCAGCTATACATCACATGCGTCAGCCCGTAAACAACTCTAGAGAATAAAACTGACAAAGCAGCACAACATGTCAATAAGACTGAACATCAATCACAGTCAATTCAGCGCCTCTGATTCGTTATACAACTTTTGGCGCTATATAAATTTATCTGTAATCTGTATGTATGTATATGTATAATACTGCAGACACATTCACATCCTACTAGTGTAATTACTGCACCATGATGGACCACGGTCTCAAAAGTCCGCCGGCAGATAACTACAGCAGCTTTCTATGGATGCTCTTCAACCATCAGCATCTTCAAGCATCATTCACTTCAGCACTCCATTCCCCCATACCAACTATTAAACTTAGACAGTCCTATCGAAATGCATACCTATTAGAGTTGTTAAGACTGCCCATTAATTTGGACCGGCGATTAACTGTGCCTAAAAGGACTAGATAACCACAGCCATTCCAGCCACATAACTGAAAGAGGTCACAATGAGTGATGTCACTAAAACGTGCAGTACAGCCCCATGATAACTGCATGACCTTGACCTATTGACTTCAGAGTCGGTGAACGCCAACTGACTGCTAGGCCGTATATGTCGATCAAGTTTGGCATTGATAGCTCAAGCTTTTTTCCTTTTAGAGTGCGGACAGACAGATACAGAGACACAGATTCCACTGATAACCTTACCGGTCCACGGCTCGGCTGCCGCCGGCATAAGTAGAGACAGTTTAGTTTTCAGTGCAGAAGCTACAGTGATGGTGGCAGAAGCAATGTACCTGCTGCAGTAGAATGAAACGACTTGATGGCCTTTTCTCTCTGAATCTGTTCCAGCGTCTTTATAGCCAATCCAACAGGACCTGTTCATCATTCATATGACAGTCGTGCTCAAATTAGACTCAAAATTTACCCACACCCATCGTGATGTGTTGGGATTTTCCTCAACACCATCCGTAAAGTGAATGTGCAGATGGTAGATATTTAATCAAACATGTGTATCGCACTAAAAGTGTGCCACCCCAGCCCGGCCACAGTTACGCCACACTGCTTGACATGGCTATTAATGACTGCTTTGATTAATTTTATTCCACCATGCCGTCGCGTATCTGATGGATGTTCTTGGTGCAGCATACGTACTCTTACAGTAAGTTACTGGCGAGCATTTCTGTCAAGGAACTCAGAATTAGTAATCAACCCATCAATATTTCTACCATCTGCATAATTAAATAACTGCTCGCCATCATCTGCAAACATGTTGCCGGCTAAAATGACGATGACTTTACAAGCTCATGAGTGTACAACTGCGCATACATTAGTACTGATGGGTAAGAAGCAGTTAACAGTTCATTTTAATATCAATTTCAATATCAATTACTTCAACAAACGATTCGCAAAATTTACTGTAAACTGGCATTAATTACACCACAAACTGTTAGACATATAATGGGGCTATTTCTGAATGATGTAAATAGCAAAGAAAGAAAACTGCTAATAAAATGCACTACAGCAGCAGATGTGTACAACGTATAAATACGCAATGCTAATGGTAATAAAATGAACTAAAACATCTAAGCAGTCATATGGACATGCAGACCTTGCCTGCCATAATCTATACATACAGTTCGCACTTGATAACCTTGTAAGTTGTGACCTTGACCTTCTCACCTCAAGGTCAATGCATGCCGAGACTTCCCATCGGCTATAACTCTACCAAATTTAGCATTGACAGCTCAAGCCATTTTGTTTCATAGCACAGAGGGAAGACGGACAGACAGACAGACAAAGTCAGACACAAATGATCGACTACAGTAGATTAAGTGTTAAAAACTTCATCTTCTGCAGCAAACATGCAAAAATATGACAGTAAGCAGCGGAGATACCGTGAGATGCAGTCAACTCAGCGTCCGGCGTACTTGACGTAACAGAACTATCACCATCGTCTGCACATTGATACGACCAGCTGAAATACTAGCTAGCAGCGACGTGCCTATCGTATAATTTTGTAAACGTATATGCACACATGTACATCTCTAGTAGCTACAAGTACACATAAATATGTACTAAACATAAATACAAATAAATTTGTATTTAGAGCAGACTTTGAAAAAGAAGCAGCCACGGTGCAGTAGCGATACAGGAACATGTAAAATATTAATGGCATCTTGAAACGCAACTTGCTAAAACTGACCCAGCACTCAAAACAAACATCTATCTGTATGGCAGGCACTGGAATCCCAAAACCGCAGCAACATTTTATTTCCGCATTTTATTATACCGGAAACCTGGAGTCTTGCTAAAAGACTAAGATATTATTTAGACATCTGTTTTTATTTAGATAAAAAGGTTTAGAAATGACAAGGAATTATTTGAAAAAAAGACAAGAAGAAAAAGACATTCATTTAATGGCTGTATTCCAGAAAAACCAGGGTTACCTTGTTCACCCTTGTTTCCTTTCTCCTCTTACAGCCCACACATTTATTACATTAGACAACCTAATATTGCATAAGGGTTTTTATATGAGCCTGTCACCCAATCAACAATGTCAAAGCACTCAGAAAAACACAAACCACTGATCCTAACCAAGGGTTTGGCATTTCTTCATCTGGGTTCTCTGATTCCAGAGCCAACTCGAAAGTGAAACGTTTAAATAACTGTCACTGAAAACATTTCAAATAAAATAACTCTGGCAATGAAAAGCTAAGAAATCGTGATCAAGTGTTACAATAAATCAACATGCAGGCACAGCATCACAAAATTATTTAAGAAGGGGAAGACTACGGTCCGGTTTTTCCACAGCAAATTAATCTCCCGTTAATTTAATCCGGCATTAAATCCGGCAGATAATGATCAATTTACTCAGATGTCGTTTTTCCACCGGCAGTTTGTCAATTAAATCGTCCGTACCTACATCCATTACTGCTAGACAAGCCTTGAATCTCACTCTAGGTTACCTAGTTCTCAGCTGGGAATGCATCAGCAATGGCTTTAATGACAAAACAATCCATCAACTATATAAACAAAGTTCACTGACCTCTTTAGCTCATAGAGACTATTCTAGGTATCATTTAGATCTTGTTATCATCAACCATAGCTACATTACTAACACATTTATTAGCAGTGACATTGTAGTAGGCCACGTGACTATATACAACTACATAATATTTCTGAGACAACCATTATATACTGGTCAAAATTTGCAACTTTTTCCTACACTACATTCAACACCTTGACCAATTTAATACCCTGATTTCATTTTTATTTCACCAATTAATATACACACAGCCTTCAAAAACAGTGTGGTGTGTTGAAGTAGTCCTTATCCTTGTCATCTGAATATGCTAAATAAATATGAATATAATTCAACTATCACTAACAATCAGTAGTTTAATAGCAAAATCAATGCAGTGGAAAAGCACAAACCACATTGTTGTTCTTCGTGCAAATATTAAAGAGATCACCAATACTGCAATGACGAGGATAACAATAACAACACCAAGCACGGCGTTGACAACAGTTTCTGCAACACAGCAAATGTCACTAGCATTCTTCTGTATTCAAAGTTAATCACAAAATTTAGAATCAATTTTAGACCGATAGCTGGCTCAGTGGTAATTTATTCTGCTCTGTGAAGGCATGATAATGATGTCTAAACAAAGTTTTATTGCCTATATGTCCTTGATGGCAACTAATGTACATTTATTAAGACTAGGGAGAAAATGGGGTTCCTACAGGTCAGGGAAAACTGGAAAAGTCGGGGAATTTTCATTGGTCTGGAAAGTCAGAGAAAATGAAAATGTCTGGCAATTATTTTTTACTAAACGTACAGTTTTTTTAAGTAAACAGGTTGGTTTATTGTTTACAACTGCATTCTTACAGTTCAAAAGCGAATTTACTGAGAAAACATGTGACTTTCATTTGTGCATTTTCTGTTACTGTTACTAACAGAAGTGAAGTAACTAGACCCAACCTGCCTAAGCAATAGCAGACAAAGTGAAAGATAGGCAGTATGTACTTTTGTTTGATGAGGCATTACATGTGAAGGCTCAAAACAAGCAGCTTGCCATACACATTCAGTTCTGGTCCGGTCCAGAGGTCCACAGAAGATACTTCACATCTGTGTCTTTTTGTCCAGATATAACCCACAACATGTCTTACATCCACTCCTCCCCCAACCTAAAAACTCTGGCCATAACCTTCTTCAACGATCGCACAACCTGGTATTGCCCTCAAATGTCAATGGGCCATGCAATGGCAGCAGGTTTGCAGGTTCAGTTAGAGGAGTGCATAACAAAATTACACAAAGGTGTTAGCTGCTCGAAGTGCTAGGTCTAAGTACACTGCATTCTAGGCACAATGGAAGGAGGGAGCAGAGAGTAAGAAAAAGAGAAAAGAAAAGCAGATGATGAAGTTGTACAAGAACTAGAGAACAAACGTGAACAACAGAAGATGGATGTTTCTGCTCTTCTGTCCAGTGCAAAAGACATGTACGAAAAGTGTGAGAAAACTGGAAATGTTACACTTAATACAAAAGCTAATTTCCTGCATAGAACAGCCGAAGACAAGAAGGAACAAGTTGAAGTTTTGTCATTGTGATAACAGAACATTATTCTCCTGTGTAAATATGTACATAAGTGTTCAGCAGTTGTTTCAGTGTGTGTATTACCATTTTCCATAATCAGTGACATTACATGAACTTCTCAAGTATTCAGAATTGTGTTCCTCATTGACTACAACAATGATATTGTTGCTATGGTATGTTAATGGTATTGCAGTCTATTAGGCTGCTGTATCTTGCAGTGGTATTTTTTAAAGGAAGATCACACCTGAATTCAATATGACGTGTCTTACTTGCATCCAATTACAGGGTGTATGCGCACCATTGCACAGTTTTAGGCATAAGGTCACAGTGAGTCATAGAAAATTAGCCTGAAGATCTGGAAAAGTCAGGGAATTTACTTGGCTGGTAGCTGTAAGAACCCTGAAGAGACTTTAGCTGCTCAATAGTGTTGCATTCACCATCTCCAAACTTCCTAACAGACTACACTTGATTGAAACAAAAAAATTGCAAGTCATCAATATTGAATACACCATATAAAATTACAGTTCCCTACCAGAGTCCCTACTGCGATTGAATTAGATACTAAAGACTTCACAGAACACAAAAGTGCTAAAAATAACAGCAGTTCTACAATGAGGTATGTTTTTAGCAGACTATTTCTTAGACAACAAATAAGTTCACCTTGTTTATGTTGATCCCTTAATGGTGCTGTTCCAGTACTTGTTGAAATATTCGACACAGTGTACACAGTTCCGAACTGAACTACATCTTCACTCTTCTCAAGTGCAGATCCTGACAACAAATAAAGTTAAAAAATTACAGCACTCAAAACAGTGACTGACAAGACCGAGACCAAGCCAACAAAGTAATCCTCAAGACCAAGATGAGACAAAACTGTCAAAATACATCTCAATTCTCAATGCAAAGACAGTGTTTTGAGAGTTTCCACCACTTCCTGGCAACACCCCAGTTGGCAACCACATGCCACATTTATTAGTAATTACACAATACAAAAAGTTCCATTTATATACGTTTCACAGACATTCAACTGTTAACTTCTGTAAGTTAAACCACCTACTATATAGTTCCTTTGTGATACTTTTTGCTTCTGCACCTTTTTGCAAATTAGTGATCCTCTCTGTGGTAAGTATAGTATCATCTTCTGGATCTGGATAGACAAGTAACAATATCCTCTAGAGGATATAGTACTACTGGCAATGGTAGCAATGGCAATTGGTGGTGCATGGCCGCAATAAGCTGAAGGAGCAGAGGATAAAAACATATTTACATGCCAAGTGATACAATCAAGCTGGTGCAACTGGCTTAGAAGTCGCTGAGTGGATTCAAAGGATCTGCCTGAGCAACAACTTTAGTCGCGTAGAACATTCAAGTCTGGTATGGTTCTTGGAAGGAATGCATATCTGATGAGTCAACTTCTGGTCTGAAAGTGCTGAAACTGCTTGGAGTGCCCACATGTTGAGTGACTGTGTGGTGTAAGATGATACTCCGGTGGCAACTCGACAAGTACAGCATGGTCAGCCTGAGATGGATTCTGCGGGTCTGCAGTGACTGCTAACCAAGATCATGTGCCCGAGCAGTGACTGAAGTGAGTGGTCTGTCATGATGATGTCACCGGGTAGGTGGCACTATGAGAAGAGAAAGACACGGAGAGAGAGAGAGTTCACTTCCACTTTATTACAAGCTCCACAACGGCATCGTCAAATTCGGTCTTCACGGCAGCTCGCGCTATACCCCCACTGACCCGTGGCTGAGGTCGCGTCCTCCCACGAGGCCGTATCTCAGCCACGGGTCAGTGGGGGTAT
>Ga0209782_1000976_pt1 | contig 14044 bp, 6 predicted proteins | sample WorMetmaBAHAMAS1_FD_187390 | JGI IMG/M metagenome (GOLD analysis project Ga0209782, IMG submission 187390) | Marine gutless worms symbiont microbial communities from Max Planck institute for Marine Microbiology, Germany - Inanidrilus... | ecosystem: Host-associated > Annelida > Digestive system >...
ACCCACCCCACCTGCATTTGTCGTCCCCGTAGGGGGTGATCCCGTTCGAATTTCGCCATGATCTTTGGCATCAAAAAACTAGAGTCATGGGGCTATCGTTCGGTGTTGTTTGCGTGATCCTACGTTTAGCCGTTTTGATACAATACCGGAGTGTGACAGACACACACACAGACACACGACGACGGCATATACCGCGCTTAGCATAGCTGTCGCGCGGTAATTAATGAACGTAAACCTTTTTGGTATTATGTGACGTTGTTTGCAGAGTCGACATCCGCTAGTGAGACGGGACTTTGTGCATCATTTTGCACCTTACTGACAAGATGACGCCTCTACAACGATGTCAACGACCAATGCAGTCTCCACACAGCTGCCGCCACAGTGGAATTCCTTATGAGTCAATTTATTTACAGTAGCCTTCATCGAAGTGCTATTGGTTGTCTAGCTCTGTTCCAGGCTATTACAGTTTATTTTCCATTTTCTGTTGTTCCAGCAAAGTAAAAAATAAATATTAACATGAAACCCATTAATTTCGTTTACAACTCAAGATCGCTTAAGCATTGCTGTTGTAAGACAGTAACCTAAGTGACAACGACCCGACCACCCCACCTGGTGGCCAAGTTGATAGCGCATTTGACTCGTGCTCGAAAGACACGTGTTCAAATTGTGTAACAACTGTGGGCAAGTTGCTTGCACCTATTGTGCCTAGTGGGGCATAAGGCTGGCTTAGCCACCTGATATCTGGTATAGCCAGCACTTTTGTAGCAACTCCGGGCAAGTAGTTTACCTGCGTCGGCTCAGGTCTATTCAGCCTTTCATCCATAATTGGTGGATAAGTAGAGTACTGGCTGGTTATGGCTGTAGTAAGGGTGGGAGATGCTGCCTCTGCCAGGTGGTAGACAACTCTGAGAGATCGCATATGGCATGCAGGCTCCATTATCTCAGTGTGGGTGCTTCTAGCACAATCTGCTATACTGTACTGCTTTACCTACCTCCATTTTACATTGTCCGCATGAATCTGATTGACATCAGCCAGTTCCCACTCAGCTTTCTTCTTCTACTTGTTACAGAAAAGAATCTTTGCCACGGGTATTTTTACGGCCAGATGTGCTTCCTTTCATCGAAGTTCTAACCCAACCAACAGTATCAAAGCAAGAAACACAAAGCACTCCCCTATCCAATGTACCAAATCACAATCTTTAGATAGATGTCGAGATCTATCAAAATGTTGGAAAATACTGTGAACAAAACAGGAACACTTTATGAATTTCTAAAGGCATAAAACTCACATCATTCCAAAAAATCATTGTCTACTGCAAAATCAACAACAACAACAACGCCCTTTGTCTGCAGCTATATGGATGAGCCAGTACCAGAAAGGCAAAACTAATCTGGACTTTACTGAAGCAAGAGACAGTGAGTGGCAGTGGCATCAGCTGGGCCATATGCAAGTCTGCACCTCACACCATACAGATAACCATGCCAACATCCCACCATTCAGTTTTTTTACAGGCTGGATGCTCTTCCTGCCACCCAACCAACAGCATCAAAGGACTGAAGGCAATTGCACTGTAAAGTTTACATGCAATAATACTGCTGTGATTACAAGTCCAGAGCAGAAGTAAGCGTATGCAACTATAGTAAAGTTGCTTTTACTGTTCATGCACAATAACAGCTGCTCCTGCTGTACATGATTATTATGCAAGAAACACTGAAACTGAAAGACGTGAATGCAGTAATGTACAGGGTGGCCCAGCTAAAGTGAAGCCAACTTACATTTTTGATGGTAACATTTGAATGCATAGGTAAATTTCAATAATTTTTGTGGTAAACATGATAACAGTTCAGATACACACCTTGAGAAGCATAAAAATTCAATTGTTTCCCAGATGGCGGCATAAAGGTTATGTATTTTCACCGATGTTACGTCTCCCATTTTATTCAATTACTCGCATAGGCCTACAATTTGATGTTTTCAGTTAGTAAAATCATCTGGTTATGGTTTTCTTGGTATTTGTTAGTCTTTGCATTTATAATAATATTTGTGTGAATACTACCTGTTTTGGGCCCATTCCATGGGGCCATAGCGGTCCCCTCTGTCACGCGTTGTCGTCGTCGTGGACATCGATTCGCAGGCGGCGTCAGTAGCGACATCTGGTGAATGGGCGTGCGGCAGCTCAAAGTGGCGAATGGGCCCAACATTTTTCAAATGCTTCTTGTTTAATAAAAATAGTGCACAAGTATGGCTATACCATTGAATTGTTACAGTTATCGCATTTGCTAGAAAAAGCTGACGAAAATTTATTCAAAGAAATTGCCCAGTCACACCACTGCCTCCATAGTTTGTTACATGGTTTAAATTATACTGACATCGTTCCTCATTCTCAAGGTACTAGATTTACTTTGCCGCATTGCAAATACGAGTTGTACAAGCAGTCGTTTATGTTTATTAACCGCTGTTTATTCAAGGATGTCTATTAGATGTGCTGGTTTTTACTTTTTATTTTGTGTTTTTGTACCTTTGTAACAATAATTTCACAATTAGAATTAATGCTCTGTATAAATTTACTGCTTATTGTTCAATCTCATGTATTATTCTTCATATGGTGGCATCTGTCCACCATTAATAAACGGCTTACTTAGTTACTTACTTAACCTCTATTGAATAATGTGTTTGTTCACTTTGATGGGTAAAAGAACGTGAGAGGACAGAATTGTTATAAAGGCGTTATGGGTGCAAAAGAACTGAAGCTATCATCGCTTTCTGAAGTGTTTAGTATGATAAAATTTGCTTAAAATTTGCATTGCACCAGTTCTTGTTGTATGTAGTTTACATGTGCCAAAAATCATTGAATTTACCTATGCATCCAAATGTTACCAGGAATAATATAAGTTGGCGGGGCCACCCTGTACAGTATGTTTCCTGCACTGCTTGCTCATTTCTATGTACTGCACTTTTACTATTTGTCATAAATGTACAGTGCATTTGCCATGACATTTAGTATTTTAGCTGTACTTGACTGCACAATGGTCATTACAATAGACTGCACTGCTATGAGTTTATTTCATCTCAACACTGGAAAAACATGTGAAAGTTGATGATTGTCAATTTCTATAAAGCAGTATGCCAAAAAATGCCTCTACTGCGCTACATGTTCCAGTGCACTGTAAAGAGGATGTCTTCAGTGCTGATCTGAAGACGCTGGAGTGAGCGCGAAGATGGTCGGGTAAAAGATAGGAAGAGAAAGAAAGGGAAGAAAAAGGGCAAGGGAAGACTGCAGCGCAGTGGGTTACCTATTACCACCAATCTACCAGCACCAGTTTAGCTACTAGAACTGCTAGGTTAGGTGAAAGGAAGTTCATCTTGATGCAGAAAACCACATACAACTAATCATCACATGGTTCTCATCCAGAACACGGAAAGCAGGAGGATCCACGGTGAACAGATAGACCACGATTCACGTGGAAAATGTGAACAAAAACACACGTAGTATCAAATATAATTTCCTATTTCCTTCGTACAAACTGAGACCTGACAGTGGAGTAAACCAAGCACGGCAGGCCTGTGTTGCAACTGTTCAATCACTTCGCAAGCACGGCATGAAGTTGGACTAAGAAAACAAGGCAGTGAGGTAATGAACAACTTTAAAGTGAAGCAGAAAATATTAAGGATGGATGCTATGTTATTTTCTGATTATTATAACAGCAAACAGAAAATGTGTCAAAGTTATCCTAACAAAAAGTGCCTTTTTTGGCCATAGTGGAATACAGGAGACAAAGACTGCAGCATATATGAAACAAATTATACTATACAAAATTCCGTAAAAGTACAAATGAACATGCATGCAATACTAATAAACAGTATATCAGAACCCCTCTGCCCATGGGTTTTCTTGCATAAAGTTATCAATGACTTCTTTTAGTGCAAGGTTTGAAATGAGCTGATCTTGTGTCAAGTCTCGTCGCGTTATTGGATCAAAATGACCAACTCTCTGTAATAAACACAAAAACCTCGACAATAACTGAGCAATTCAGTATCATATAACAATAACTAGAAACCAAAGCAGTCCTATCGACCTGCATACCCACGCCAGCAGTGCATTTAATAACTGAGTGACCTTGACTTTTTGACCTCAGGGTAAATGCATGACGAAGTTGGGAAGACAAGTCGTTTTTCTTTCAGAGCGTGGACAGACACAGGCAGACAGTCACAGATGCTACTGATCAGTGTAGCCATGCATCAGCTAGCACCAGTAGGTGTTTGATAGTAGGAGACCTTAATACAGTCAACAGGGAATAACAGTCAAGCATCTGGTTCACAAGATATTACACAGGTTCCCCCATACAAAATTTGCAGCAAGTGCCAAAGGAAACACGGTATACCTTGCCATTAATTTACATAATTTGCAAGTCTACCAAAATAAGTCTAAGAGATGATGAATGAAGTAATGACTTGTATTTGTCTAATGCAACGAACATACAACATCACTGATCACTGCATCTATGTGTCTGCATGCATGATACTCTCAATGCTGTAAGAGCAACATGACATATCTTCCGTTTGCTGACGATTTTGGATTTTTTTTATACAAAATTTGACATAAATCCCCTTCCAGATATGTATCATCAGAATCATTTCCTTATAAAACACTATGTGAATATACAAATGGCAACTTCTAAAGACAGCCAGAAAATCTACATATAATTCAACATAAACTGTTGGCAACAAAACAATTAAATGCATTCATTCATTCATTTAGTTCACACACAGCATTGCAAAATAACTCTTTGATTTTTTATAGTTTAGTACTTTAGCACAAGTTTCTGTACTATATGAAAACACTTCGAGAAGGCACCAATCAGCAATAATATTTAAACACTGTTATAGACAAAGCAATCCAAAATAGCAGACTTTGCCATTTGTGTGTGCTTCAAAGATGTGGAAATATAATGTCCCATTATGTGAAAACGTGATATAGTCCACAAAGATGATATACATAATGTATTACATTGTTGTCAGAGAACGATCAAGCCACGGCCATAGGTAACATGTACCAAAAATTTGGTGAAATTTGGACATGTGACATTTGAGATATGCAGATGGACAGACACACACAGAGACAGTGACTGCAATACTGTGCACCTTGTGTAATAAAAGTTAGAACCATTTAGCGATATATTCTATTCACCTGCAGGTGTTCTTCGATATCTTTACGTTCATATGTAATACCACTTGGTGTTATAACTGGATCACGCATAATCTCAAAGCTTATTTTGCAACATAATATGTCGGGTACGTCACGCTTCTGCCAAACAGACACACACTAAATTAATAAAACCCAACAAAAGCCTATAGTCCATTCAAATTATCGACATCGTACTATAAGTTTTCACGGCAAAGACAGTCACTCAACACATACACCTTTCTTTTAACGTTCAAATGACAGGAGTTTAACAACAAAAGTGTTCTTACTACATCAAGTATTTTCTTGCTGATGTTTAGCTAGTTTGTAATTCGTCCATGAGGTACTAGCTAGTTCTACTTTGACATATCACATTATTTATTCAGTTGACATTAGTTCTCAAAACACACGAATGAAAGGCTCTGGGGTATGTTATGACCAGTTGCGGGTACAATGCTAGTTTGATATCCTGTCAATGGATTCTTCACTGTGCTCCCCCAATCTGGGGAGATAAGAAAATGCTGCAAAAATATGTCACGGTGTCCTCATTTGGCGTGTCATTGTGATTAAACGGCTCAACATAGGAAAACCGGAAAATAAACTTTCTGACAATGAATGACTGACCTACATTATGGTATAAAATATGCAAATCACTTTTGACCCAGTTTCGAGATCCTGTGGCGAATCTATTGGGGGAGGAGGGGTACCGAGAGGACTACTGCTTGCTATGAAATATCATGTAACAGCCCTCTAGTTTTTTGCATTGCTTAGCAGTCCAGTTAACTTTGTAGCCCAGCAAATAAAAAATACTATGGCAAAGTCTTCCTGTTACAATGCTTCTTAAGTAAGTCATTCTGTCACAATGACAAGATAGGAAATGAGATACTAGACTTAGCTGTGCACTGTTATGATCGCTTAACTATGCAGAAATGTGATTAGCTGTCCACTGCAGCCAGTGCCTGAAATGATTCGGTAGTAAAAAATGGTTAAATATATACAGACAGCATGGGTACAGTCAACACAACCACAAAAGATACTCTATACCTCAAGCAACCATTTGCTCCAATGTAACATGCTTGTAAGCCATTCAGATCAACTATATGTCACAAGTTTGTTTACAAATACACATACATATACAGGGTGTGCCAAAAAACCAGACTGTTTTTGTGAGTTGATAACTTTGTGACGGCTAATGGCAGAAAGGCATGTAATCTGTCAAAAGATTCAGAATTTCGTCTTGAAAAGTATAGAAACATGCATGTGAGTTCATTTAAATATTCTTTGCCTAGTTTGCATAAGTATTCACCATATGTGAAAATACGCTGAATTTGACAAAAATGCATGGATTTTACCTCATTTTCAACTCGAACATGCAATGAAAGTAACAGCAACGATTATCTACACATAGAATTAGTCTAGACGAAATTCAACATGGACACATATATGGGAGCGACGGTAAGTGTCAGACTGTAGCATGAATGGTACGCAATGCTCCATCCTGCCGAAACAGGAAATGATTGTTCCATAAACAGCAAATTTTCCGGCAGTAATCGTTGTTTGAGTACATGATCACAGCAACAAGCACTGTTTATTTTAGATCTTGGTCAAGGTCAGTTTTATCAAGTTTTAATGATATTCAACAACTTGCATTTAAAGTATAATGAAGCAAAAGTAATATATTAAACATAAGTACTTTGTTTACAAATTGCTCGTCACAAAAACGTCTTTCTTTTTTGGCAGGTGTTTCACATGTTCTAAACATATCATAAGGATGCAGATTTTGACTTTAGAAATCTGCTGGTGTCACTTCCATAAACAGGCATTAAAGCTGTAAATTAGAGATATTTTGAGCAAACTTGGTACAGTCATGTAATAATGTAAGCGTGATAATCACGCCAAATTTTTAGTTACGAAAGCCCAATGCTATAAAAATATTAATTATAAACCTTAGGGGGTCTATTTATTGTGACACCCTGTACACTACAAAAAAGCCATAAACTGACATTACCTTCCGACGCTCATCAACTTCTGCGAACAGTTCATTTACTTGCAGCAGTTTTCTATTCTACAATCACAATGATCACTGTAATGAAAATACACACTGCAAATACAAGCATGAAACACTGATAATACACTTTACATACAGACATACATACATACAGCACTCCTACTCATGTTGCATTACCAATGTTAAGCATATATGGACTTCCAAGTTCTACCAGCAAATTATAAATGTACAGCAAAAATGTTCACAACAATTTAATAATTCGGTAACCAGTAAAATCCTTAAAACAGCCAATTAAAGCTGTTCCCATTGAGATTTTTCAGACTCAAGCTACTCATAACTACTGGAAGTAGTTAAAATAAGTAAGTAAAATTTATTATTCTATGATTTGGGCAGGCTATCACATACACATTACGTTTCACGAACCTTCGTAAGTGGATGAGTTAGCTGCAACAGTTATCATCTGGCAATGTTTGTTTTAAAAAACTTCAGAGTCTGTCATCACACTATATTCAGAATAGTGTTCCATTATAAATATTTAATTAAAAAAACAACACACATTTTAAGGGACTGCCCCAGTAAGCCACTATCAGAAAGGTATAACCAATCTGCATTTTACTGAGGCAAGAGACAGTGGATAGCAGTGGCATCAGCATAGGCATAAACTTCTATAAGGCTGGTAGACTCGAGCCGCCTCACTTTTTAAAGTCCAAGGCTATCCACTGTCTCTTGCTTCAGTAAAATGATACTGGCTCACTGGGTGAGCATTCTTATCTGCTGTGTTTTGATGCTATGTTAAAAATAGAAGCAGTCAGAGCATCTGGCCTGAAGCAAACATGTGCCACTTATCGCCACCAACAGGTTCTCAACCACTCATCCAAAACAAATCACAAAATAAAAACTGTCAACCCTAGATTCGCCAGGAAACTGGCGACTAGAATGGACGTGGTGATAACTTACACATTCTCCTTCAATCCGGTCAACTTCGCAGTGGCACTCATTTCCTTTTATTCGCCTCACTGCGTCCAGTTGTCTGACAACATTATGAGCACGTTCAGTTTCACACACAAACTGACGTCACACATCCTCACTGACAACACTGCCAATGCCGTTACTTTCTCATTAGTTCAAATAAACCAGTCAGGTACACACGTAAATACTGCATGGGAGCTCCTCTCATTGTAGCACTTTACAACAGCAAGGTGACATGTTACTATGCATGCATTTATATCCCACTACAGTGCACATTACAGCTGCATAACTGTGTAGTGTTGGTGCATGCTTAACTTAGAATAAAAGAGTAGTGCACATGTACACGTGATGATTAGGTCATAAATGTACACATGTACTGTACAGTGTACACTGCAAGCATATCTGCTTAGCTGTCTATAGCCTAGTTCAGTCATAATGGTTTTTGGATGTACCAGTAATCAACTTTCTAGGTCATTCCACAAAAGTCCTTTATGACAATGTTTTACTGTACATTAATTTATACTGAAGAGTGTGAAATAACCAACTATATGGCATGAAGACAGTACAAGCAACATCAGCGAGAAAAACTTCAGCATCTACTCTTCAATCCAAATACACAAGTTGCCATTAACAAGGTCAAGCATACAGTAAGGTTTTGCTCCAACAACACCGAAACCCATTGCTGACAACTGGACGATTAACACAGGTTGTACCATGTAATAGAAGCAAAACAGTAGTAGTACCATGAAATAATCTACAAACTGGATTAAATTATTAGCTGCAATCAGTTCCAGGTAACATGGAGTAACGGGGGCACATGCAGCTACTCAGTGAATTGTATAATTTTCCCAAAGTCAACTCTAAAACTTTCACGCACTAAAATTACACAGCTTGAGAACTTTCAAGGCCTTGAATGTTATAGATAAATTCTGGTTCTTTCGATGAGTTTTAAACAAGCATGTCACATGTCACATCAGTAGCACAATAATAATCATTTTCAAACAGTGACAAGTTGACAACATTCTTACAAAGTGCTGTTGTCATACTTGAAGCACAAAAGCAACTTAGAAGTAAGCAAAACAGATCGTTTTAAAGACTTAGCTGAAGTAAGCTGACCTGTCCTTGTCTGCAGTAAGGAGTAAATTGAGATCACGTTGAAGTTCTATCTCCTGCTGAATTCTTTTCTCTTCATACATCATCCAGCGTTTCTTCTTCACTATTCTTAAAAATGTTATTATATCGTCGCCAAAATTCATACGCTGCTCTTTTGCCAAATCCTGAGCTGTATCAAAATATACATTAAACAGAGACAACATAAGTCCATCGCATATTAACAACAGTGAAAACAATTACTACACTGTGTCTCAAAAAGTTATGCCACCCAAACACTAATGATAATTTCAACAATGATTGTCCAATTCCAACAAATATTAGTAAATGAATATACCATTAAATGGTGCTTTATTTTCTCACCTCTCCTCTTTAGTGTACTTACCTTACCTTGCGAAACTTTAAAGACCCTAAAAATCATGAATTTAGCCTCAAATTGTACATATCCCAATGCTAGAAGTTAAATGGGAAACTGTAGCTAACAGCAAAATTTTATTGCGTTTTATTATGCTTAATTTACTTATTATTCATGCAATTTCTGGCCTAGGTAGGACAGGAGTAAGTTTCATTACGTCAGTGATCTGAAGCAGTGACTTGTTAACATCTGGCAGTCTGCAGTAGAATGTTATTGATGCAGCCATCAACAAATGAAGAAAACAACTGACAGCATGCATGCATACAGATGGACATTTTGAACACTTATTGTGAGCTTCTCATGACAGCAAAAATAATTATGGACAAATAAAGTGTAATTAACTTGTTTCTTCTCAAAAAAGATGTTCCTTTACCGCTAACTTTGTGCTTTCCAGTTCGAAGGTAAGTTATGTATAGTAAACAGGAGAGGTGGAAATATAAACCACCTTTTGATTGCATATTCTCTCAGTAATATTTGTGCCAAAATTACTGGAATCGGGCAACTACTGTTAAAATTATGTGGTTGGGTGGTATACTTTTTTGAAACACAGTGTATTATAAAATAACCATTATGACAGACATCCTTCAGTAGTGGTTATTTTTAAATTTTTCTATGCAATCTGACTAAGCCATTCCCATCAAATTTCTTCCTTCTTGCAACCCAAGTGACATGTCAGAATACTGAAAGAAATTCAAAACATGATACTAACCAGAAAAAAGTACGTAGGAACACCTCATCTGTTGCAACAAACAAGCGTTAGTCAACATCAACTGCTGCACATTGACTAGTGTTCTCAGCAACAGGCTGGACAAGGTAGCTTGATTATGTCACTCGGCAAAGGTGGACATGATGTGACAAAATTTTCCCAAGTTTAGAGTTTGAAAAAGTCCCAGAGAAAAGTCCGCTTATTTTTAGAGATACCCAAATTTCCTAATAACTGTGTAGGACAGGTCGAGGGAAGCCTCTGTGCCAAGAAATTCACAAGCTGAATTTGTTCAGCCTTTTTGACACGATACTGAGCATGTGACAGATACACAAACAGACACAGGTCGATAGCTAATACTCGCATTAGCCTAGCTGTAGCGTGGTTAAAATTAGTGCAACTCAAAAAACATGCTGAGCACTGACTATCACACCTAGCATTATCACACAAAATTAAATTTTGTTACCAGCATAAAAAAACTCACCTCGTTTAAGACTGGCTATCGATTCATCATAATACTCGAGCTCACACAGAGCCTGGCCTTGGAAGAAGTATGCCTTGACAAGACTTGGGTCAGTTTCGATTGCACGCCGGCAATCTTGACAGACATTTTCCCACATTTTTAATTTCAAGTAGCACAAAGCACGGTTTGTGTAGTAAGTTGCAACTGATGGATCATGAATCTGTAAAAATTAAAATCAATACATCATCATCGTTCCATCAATACCAGTGCAGTATATCGAGTAAAATCTGTTTGCAAGCTAATTAAACTGCTTACTCATAACAGAAAGTGATTTCAATTACCCTGCACAATGAACTACAGTTAGGCTTGAGCAATCCATAGACAACAAAGTGGATGCCTTCAAACTGCAAATTATGGCAGTTAAAAATCTAGATTTCAGTGATAAATGTTTTAAAACTAGGTTCGTACACTAAATTTTACACTGCACTGATTTATTCTTGCTTCCCTCTCCACCCCTCCACATTGAATGTAGTAGCAGCTAATTAGTTACGCAAATGTGTCATTGCTGTGTGCCGGGATGAGTGAAAACAGATGTATCTGTTGTCTGTGAAAGCAGTCTGGCATACATTGAAATGCAATGTAAAGTAATGCTACGGTTGTAGCTAGAAGTGTGCGTTGGGATGGGGACTGCAGGAATCCTGCAGTTTCCTGCGGGTAAGGGTATGAATGTTGCGGAAATGAAATGGGGATGGATGTGACAATTGCGGGATTCCCATGGGGATGAATTCTGTTCTGATTGACTTACTTTACGACAAACAAAGGAAAGAGTGATGTATGGCAGCATTTTGTCATAGTCGGTGTTGATAGCGTTACAACAACTTATGTCAAGTGCAGTCAGTACAATACATTGTTGCGCTGGCAGGCTCAGTGCTGGGTAAGATACTTTTTCTATGTATCTTAAATACTGATACAGATACTTTGTCCAAAAAGTATCTTAGTTACAGATACAAGATAGTGCATTTCAAATGTATCAAGATACAGATACAAAAGCAAAAAGTATCTAGATACTAGATATTTTTTTAGACGCGAAATAACTAGAAGAGTAATGTTACTGAAACGTGTCAATCAGTAAAGGCAATCAGTCGCAAGCCAAAATAACAGCACAATGTCAAACTCAATAGACCCCACAAAACACAAAAGCAAGAACTGTGGTAAAAATAAAATAATGTGGAATTCAGCAACAAGGTCACATAATGTCTAGTAGGCCTATATAGACCTATTGACAGTGTATGCAGTCACAACCCACAACAGTGCACAGAGATCGCTTTGCTGTGTTCAGTTCAGTTGCTGATTAAGAAGCTGTTAGCTTTCAGTAACAGTAGCTTCTTGAAAATGCTGTCAGCCTGTCACTGAGGCGATTGCGGCGTGGAACTTTGATCTGTCCCGCAGTGCTGAACAGACGTTCCACTGGGGCAGATGACGGTAGTGTGGTGTTGAACTTCTGATAGACACGTTTCATCTTGGGATACAATAATACTGTTTCCGGCTGTGCCGTAGAATATTTATTTCCTGAGTGCAGGCACAAAATAAAGTATGTCAGATGAAATGCCTAACAGTATAAAGGCCTTAATGCAACTGCAAGTTTTACTTTAAAGACTTCACAAAGTATTTAGTATCTTTGATGTATGAAATGATACAGATACTGCTGTTTTGTATTGTAGATACTGATACTAGATACTTAACAGAAATTGTATCTAGATACAAGATACAAGATACTTTTTAAGTATCTAAGATAGGTATCTAGATACTTGTATTTTAGATACTCCCCAGCACTGGGCAGGCTGATGCATACTTGATGAGCTGTGCTGATGTCAGTGACTCCAACTTGATGGCATACTGGTTCAGCAAAGACAAAGCGTGGAGAAATCTCGCCAGGGTCACTACAGGACTGCTCAGTGTGCCTGCACCCAGCACATCATCACAGAGGTCATTTTCCCTTGCTGGGAATACTCTGGCTGATCGGCGCTCACGACTGTCACCTGAAGTTGAGGATGGCCTGATATTCCTTCATGGCTTATAATAAACTGAGTATACGTAATGCTATGACTGATGACTGAGTTACTTACGCTAGGGTTGCCAGGTATCTGGAAATGAACCAGAGAGTCCGGAAGAGACCGCATGGGAAAAAAAATAAAGCCATTACCAGACTACGCACTGTCAAATATTTTTTTTTCTAAATCCAAAATCGTGATAAAATACTGAAGGAATCTGACATTCATTTCTTCACAGTTTACAAGTAACAGTTGAATGATGCTGTGCTGTGACGTATTTTCAATATAATATCTGCGGAGACGGGTGGGGATGGATCCATCTGTTTGCAATGACTGGTGGGAACGGATCAGAATCAGTGCGGGACGGGTGAGGACTGGACTAAAATCCCATCCCCGCGCACACCTCTAGTTTTAGCCAAGTTGTCGGACTGGTTCACAGAAGTCAATAGCAGTCTGCCATGGCCCGAATAAATACAAATAACAAAGTGTCTATGCACACGGCTGGCTGGTGTACTAAAAATAGATATGAAAATATTGTATATGTCAATTAATTACAGCAAGCTCACTGACTGGCGTTGTAGCTCAGCTGGGAGCGTGCTGGATTTGCATTGCTGCGTTTACTGGGATGCTGGGATCGAATCCCGGCAGGTAAATTTTTTTGGGGCTTGTTTAGTTTTGCACGTCACAACGTTCCGACGTCGCCTCACTCCAGAAATGCATTCACCCAACACAGCGTACATTAGACATTGCAAATGCTGTCATTTTTTCCCGTACAACGTCCAAGTGTTCCGTAAATTACACTTTTTTCACTAATATTACCTACAACCAAAGCTTACATCGCCAAACCGGAAACAAGCACTTGCGTCATTGCTTGCGTTGTTTACACTATATTCAGCTTGTGTAGGGTTGTGCAGATACTCACTATTCGGTTCGTAGATAATAAGGGCCGGTTGCACCAACGTCACTTAAATCGTCACTTAGCTAATGACCACTTAACTTTAAGTAGTCATTAAATCGCCAATTATATCTCCACTTTACGTTAGAAGCTTTGCACCAGCCAAATATAAGAACGGATTAGCTAAGTACAGATTTAAGAGTTGATTAGCAGATCAGATTGTTACGGCCATTCCTATTGGCTGTGC
>Ga0209782_1000977_pt1 | contig 14043 bp, 11 predicted proteins | sample WorMetmaBAHAMAS1_FD_187390 | JGI IMG/M metagenome (GOLD analysis project Ga0209782, IMG submission 187390) | Marine gutless worms symbiont microbial communities from Max Planck institute for Marine Microbiology, Germany - Inanidrilus... | ecosystem: Host-associated > Annelida > Digestive system...
CCCCCAACCCCCCCGACAAATCGAACACTGCTTACAGGTCCATGAATGCGAGCATACTGGAATGACCAGGATTGGCTGTCCAAGTTGAAGGTTCCAAATGTTGTACCGTACCCGTATACTTTCTTTGGTTGATAGTTGCTTCCAGGTAGTCATTTGGAAAGACCCTACAATTCAGCTGTGGGAAATCAGATTTTTGGCAGTTCCATTTCGCCAGGCACCCGTCTGAAACCAGATCTCCTGAATTTCCTCCTGTAGTTATGAGGTGTGATGGTGGTCATCTTTCTGATTCTTAAGATGAGACATTCGGTGTTTTAAATTGGGACCAACAGCATGGCTGGTTCTGTGGTGCCTAGTGAATTAATATTGGTCTAGCACAGAAGCTCACCGAAGCGAGATAGTGAGAATCGGCAGAAAGAAAAAAAGGCGGATGTGACATTTTCATGAACTGTTCATCTTGTTCAATGAACAAACTGGATTGTAGTGTGTGTACAAGATATATCTGTGTATGGCAGATTTTGGAGAATGCAGCCAGACCACCTTTTTTCAGGAGCTATTTAAAAATATGCTATGTTTTGAGGGCTGATAATGTTCGGTATTAGATAAGCAAACCTGTACAGCTTTTGAAGCTATATCCCAAACTCCAGTTTTGTCCGGGGGCTTTGCCCATGTCACCCATGTGGTTCTATCCATGGACTTTTCATTACCCCAAACTTTAGCAGAGATTTTGGCCCTGGAGCCCAGTGAGTGCTTGGTTCGGGGAACTAGCCACCATACAGTATCATTTTCAACTGTATCTGTGGATGTGTAGGAGTTCACAGCTGGATACACCAACAAGCTGATTGGTTGTTCAGTGTCCCCAGAGGAAATAGTTCTTATTCGCATCTATGGGCACCGTACGGACCTGCTGATCGATCGAGACAAAGAACGAAACAGCATGATCATACTGCATGCTGTTGGCTGCGCAGCACCGTTGTACTGTCGATTTGACAACGGTATTGCATATGGATATTTGCCAGGCGTTGTGCTGGATGTTGATTTGGCAAGACACCCACTCGTACGGAGGTAATTTATTTACAGCTCTGTGCTTCTGTGTAGCATCCCGTGTGGATTATAGAACCATGCTGTGTACAAAACAGCAGGGTTCCCACAAACCTGGAATTGTCAGGGAATTTTGCAAACCGAGAAAAGTCGGGGAATTTGAGATATGGTCAGATTAATTTTTTTATGACGTCATATTTTTTACGACTTGCTGATCTGTGAGTTGATTTTTGCATGTAATATGTACATTGAATTAGCATAAACAGATGATACAGATTTTGTAGTAAAATATGCTAACAGACTGTTTTCATGTAATCAACATTTTCAGTTACTGTTCCAGCTAGCTCTGCGAAATGCCTGGAAATACTTTAAAGTTATCTGGAAAAGTCAGGGAAAAGTCGGGGAATTTTATTTTGCCTAAGCTCTGGGAACCCTGAACAGTATTTCTCTGAGGTGATTCAGATGGTTTTGTGGTATTCAATGTGCGGGTATTTTATTTCTGGCTGCTTAAATATTTTGTCTGCTTCAATATTCTTATGCAGTTGGTTAAGCCACGTTGTGCCCTTATATTCTGAAATGACACCTGTTTTGAATGAGATTAATGTTGTTGTATTGTTTAAATTTGTCATGTTCTGTACCTTGTAAGTGAAAGTGATAATAAGATCATTGCTGAATTTATTGCTTGGCAACATGTAAGTCTGTGTATGATAATTCACTCATGCTACCGTTATGTGGTATGGAGAGCATGGACAGTGTTAATTTCCGTGTAACTGACAGAAACTTTCCATAAGCAGATACGGAAAATACACAGAACAGTAATCTTGTCATGGATGTCATTACAATACAACATTCCTATGCAGTTACATCCTAATGCTTATTTTTTACAGTCTACTTATTAATAAATGGTTTGTTACGTTATCTTAATGCATCTAATAGGCGAGAAAACTTGTGCTGGTGGTAGCAGCGTGGTTGTGTATTGATGCAGGTTGATTGCCCAGCAAATGGTAAAGATGCACAGGACCAATATTGCCGCCACTGCAGCAACGGCCGGCATCGGCCTGCACTTTGACACGGAGCCGTGTCTGTTTCCAACTCTCTACAAGTGGCTCGAGTATGTGCCTGATGCGTACTCTGATCCTAAGCAGCAGGCCAGGTTGTTACTGCTTCAGTGTTTCTCACTGCTGTTATGTTGCATGGCAGCGTAAGGTCTGCTGGTGTTCTTGCATGTTCTCTCGTCCTTGTGCTGCTGTGTAAATTCCCGTGTACATTGATAATAAAATTAAATCATATTCCGGTTGCTGAAATTACTACACATTTCGCATGTAATGACTTTTACAACAGTTAATTTGAACAACAAAAATTGTTATTCTAGCACTTCGACAAAGAGGCCTTCAGTTGCCTTTATTTTTTTGTATTATACTACCTTCACTTTTCGCAGGGAATTTTCGTGAAAACAGAAACAGAAACAGTAGAAAAGTAGTTTGGTCAAACGAAATGCGAAAACAGTGGGTGAATTTTTCTTTTCACTTAAACTAAGTTTTTAGACCAAAGTTTGGTCTGAAACGAAGTTTAATGTTTGAACAGAAAGCTAAAGTCACCGAGTGGAGTTAATTTGTGTTGTGCTTGGTGCCAGCTTTCAGCAGCTGCCACTCAGTCGAGAACAGCTGAGAAACGAAGTTGATTTGTTGCATGACATTCTGCCAAACATCGGGTCTCCAGTCGTGTTTTGTCACAATGATCTGCTGCTGAGAAATGTCATTTATAATGAGGAGCAACGTGAGTATTTTCTGGCAGTTGTTACAATTAGTTGTCTTTATTAGTTCCTCCAGCTAAGTCCACGGACGCGTGTCATCCGTCCATTCGTCTGTCTTTCACATCTGAGATTTTTCATAAAATTGTTTTCTGGCTAGTTTTTGTAACAAAAATTTATTATTATGCAGCTTTTGTAAATGCTGTCTGTGTTCCGTTACTTTTCAGAGAAAGTGAGCTTCATTGATTTTGAATACATCGGCTACAATTATCAGGCATTTGACATCGGCAACCACTTCTGTGAATATGCAGGTCAGCATGTTGCAGTTATGAGTTTTGATGAATTATCTGCTGCTTATTTAGCTAAACGTTTTTTTTATATTTAATTCAATTTTTTTGTCTTTTTCAGTCATGTGTGATGTTTAAGTTTTTTTAAAAATGTTCTGTTTTATAATTGCAGTGAAGTTTATAGAGCACATTTTTCATAAAGTTGCTGTGACTTAGTATTAGTGTCCTGTGGTTACCCTTAGGGCCAGGTGGAACTGTTGTCAAGTTATAAGCTGAAAAGCATAATCTTTAACAAGAACATCATAAAGTCCCATATAAGCTGCTTTCACTATGCAATAATGCAGCTAAAAACGGGCTCGTTCTAAGGCCCCCTTCACACTGGAAAGTTCATTTCGACAGTTGCCATCATAAGTCAACTTTCACAAGAAACTTTTTAGTGTGAGCAGTCCACCTTTGAAAGTGAATCACTTTCTAAAGTAGACTTTGGATGGGGCCACGCATAAAGTGCTTGTAGCGTTACATGACTTGTTTATATTTTCAAATGTTACGTTTGAAAGAAACTTTCCACTGTAAAACGGACTTGAGGAACTGACATAAATTTATGCAAGTGATATATTTTCATAATTTCGTTCGTTGCCTCTGCATCACAGTAGCCAGTCGTAACAAACACACTCAGTGGTTGTTCACAATAATGCTGCTGACGTAGGCAGAGCAGGGATAACTATGTAGACTAGTTGTTTACGATCAGAAACGGAGCTCTTGTGTGAGCAGGAATCACAGTTAGGTCAGGTCAAGTTGCTGGATAAGACTTCACTGCCTCGACGACCTTAATTGTCTCGAGTCATACCGTTGGTAGTCGGTTGAAGAAGACAGACACGAGGCTCATGATAACACATGGTGTGATTGTGATATGATATGATGTACAAGTCTGCTTTATCTACTGCACTGTGCCATAACCAGAAAAAATTATGGAAAGAAAAAAATGCCGGAAAGTCTTAAGAAGTCACAGTATGTTGTATTTGAGACATGTGCTTGATGCAGGCATGGCAGTGGTCGATTTCAGTTTCTACCCGGACCGTGAGTACCAGCTTGCGTGGCTTCGGTCCTTCCTGGAGTTTAGTTTTACCGAGAGTGGTCGCTTGGCGTCGGACGTTAGCGATGTTGATGTTGAACGTCTCTACGTCCAGGTGAACAAGTTTTCACTGGTGAGTCTCGGTCTTTACTTCCAGATCAGTTGATTGATTGATTGAATTAGAGATTGATAATTATATTTTTAAAACCTAGTTGACAGAAAATAGGTTGAGTTGGAGACATTTTTCGAGTCATGCTGCTTTTATACACTGTATTATTTTGCCACTGTGCCAGTTGCTCCAATTAAATGATGATGATGATCTAACAATCACACTTTATCTACTACCGATAATCACCATTTTTACAGACCAAACTGGGTTAGTTGGTTTTAAAAGAATACCTCTTGAGATGTAGTCTTTTACAGATGTAATTTCTGTCTCGCAAAATATCACTGTTAAACCTCCAATGGAAACACAAATGCACTGGCCTTAACCAGTGGCCTCCACTCTTGCTTTATTTACTTACAACTTAAATTAAATATTAAACTGTGATTTTAATTGGCAATAGAAATTATGATTTAAGGTCGGGTTGCACCATCCATACTTTATTTAAGTAGTCCTTAAATCACCATGCATTTCAATGGAGATTTAAGGACTACTAAAGTTAAGTATGGATGGTACAACCCGACCTAAGTTAGCTGGACTTTTGGCAACTGATTGGCACACGCTAAGTGAACAGCGGCATCATACGTTGCCTGTGCACCGATGAACAAGAGTGTAGCTTCACACAGAGACTGCCACACTATGTCATGTTTCAGTTATGGCCGACTCACGGAGAGTAAGTCAGGATGTTCTGTGAGATATGAAACTGCCTTTTGCTTATTATCGACAGTTCTTTTGCTCATAACTTGATTTTGATCCAGATATTTGCTGTGATTAACGTAATTGTGAGTTATTAGTCGTTGTTGTGTTTGTAGTCTGCGCATCTGTTCTGGGCATTGTGGGCGCTCATTCAGGCTCGTTTTTCCTCTATAGACTTTGACTATGTCGAATTCGCTCACCTCCGATTGGTTGAATACTGTGCACGGAAGACAGAATTTTTGTCACTGAAGATGCCATCGTAGTAATTTGGGTCTTTCACGTGTTAAGGGCCATTCACACTTTGCTGAGATATTCATGGATACTATGCATGCCTGCATGGTATGTGGCACATATTTGCATGTAATGTGAATGGCCCTTTACATGTGTCGTTTTTCTGTCATTTTATGATAAATATTTTATATATTGAGCTGCAACTTACAGATTATAACAGAAGAAAATTCACAAGTGCTATTCGATAATAGTGCCCATACACTGTAAAGTTAAGAAGTTGATTTGTATAATGCTTATATAGGATGTGATCTATCTCCAAAATACTAGGATACAGAATATGGTAAGAAGGGATGTTTCACACTTTTACCTGCCACCTGTTTGTTTAGTGCAAAAATGAAGTTTGCCATACCTGCCATTGATATCTGGCTGCAGAATTTCTGGCGGGCTGGTAGCAAAGATTGATGACGGAGACACGTGTGTGTGGGGTTAATGTCATTTTGGAACTGAATCCACAACGTCATGATTGCAAATCCAATGCTGTTACCAATACATCCCCACTTCAGACCAAGTGATATGATGAAGTTGTGGGTGGATTTGTGTGAAAATCTGCAAATGCTGCACATTCCGATGAGGAACATATGACTAGATTTTGTAGTGGTCACGATCCAGTCTGGATCCAAAATTTTTGTGCATGCACTCACTAGGTGTCGCCTCCATGAAGGTTTGAAGTCTGAGTACTCGCTGTTTTTAATATCAGCACAGTAGGTAGGACACTGGACTAGTGATCGATCAAACTTTGTAACGTCACAGGTTCAGACACTAGCCATTTGCTCACGCACAGCAACCTTAAGCAAACTGTTCACACACCTGTGCCTCTATTTACCAAGCAGTATAAATTGATACCGGCCAAGGTCAGTAATGCTCTGAAGCTGGGAAGGTAACCGTGGGTCTTGAGCGCTGGCTCCTGTGGTCCTTCGTACTAACGGTGTATCATACCTTTACATACAATTTTTAGGATCTTCTTGTTGTTGGTATCTCGTTAGTCATTGATTGAGAATTATAGACGTGAAATTTATTATTAAGATGCTTAGTTTTACATTTGTGTATAATGTTTTGAGTTTTCTTTTGTGTGTTATTTGTGACGTGTATGTGTCAGTTGTGTGTGGAATGTATAATACATGTAGATAAGTTGAAATTTGTCCAATTCACCCCTTTTGCTTTTTACAAAACTTTTTTTAAGCCATCATCATCAGTTGTTATTCAGCCGTGTCGTCGCTGTCTATAGAACAAAAGTGGCCAGTAATGATAGAATATTCCCCCCGACCATCTGTTGGTTTGTGTGTCTATCTGTCTAGTGCATTGTGGCAAAACGGCTGATCAAATTTGGATATAGTTTGGGATGGTAGGACGGATGGATCCAGGAATGAGGCAGGTAGTTGAGTTTGGGGATCGGTCCACAGGAGGAGTAATTTTGGGGCAAATGTGGGGTGCCTCATTGTAACCAGGTTGGAGTTTATGGCATAGCTGTGCAAAAGTGTGTGAACCGACGTGGCCTTTTCCCAAATTACTTTGGGCAGTCTTTTTAGTATTATTTTGTTGTGTGTTTAATGTGTTTACTATAATGCATATGTATTGTGTGTGGTACTGTATTTTATTCACAGTTGTTCCAAACACTTGAACCGAAAATAAAATATGTTAGAATACAATACACCTTTATTCCTGAGAGATAAAACACTTGTTACATGTTTGGAACAACTGTGTTCTCTTGATTCTGATTATGGTTGCTTATCCTGCACCTTATTGTACTCTGTGGATTTTTCATGTTTCTAGTTTTGTCTTAAAAGTTTGTAATTGTTCAACACTCTTCTTCGGAAGTGTTTGTATGTTTGTGACTCATATCAGTTCCAAGGCAACTTATTTCCTGAGAACACTCGTCTGCAAAATACGTTCAGTATTAATATGCTACTTACTGAAGTTTTTAATTGAAGCAAATCATAATTTGAACCTGAAAAATGATGTATGAATGTTCAATCTTCCAAACTTTTTAAAATGTACCACTTTGATGTTGATAAATTTCTTAGTTTCATGGTTCCTGCTACATAACTAGAGCCTTGTCAGTTGGTTTCTTGAGTGAGAGTTCAGTGTGATGCCTTCATCATGTAATATTTTGTTTATTTACTAACTTAAAATAACTTAAGTCTGCAATATAATTGAGGGAATTCTTTCTCTTGTTTAGTGCCATTTACCATATTTTCTTATTTTTCATTCTGTAATTTGCCATTGTGACTGTTTTATAGCGAGTTTTGCTCCGTTTATAAATATCCAGACTAACTTATAACATATGAATTTTGTGCATAAAAGCATAACTGTCTGTATTGAAAGTGTTAAGACTCGTACTGTTCTGGCAGATGCTCATGAATGTCACAAGAGGTATTTAACATGGCTTCATTTGACACTGGATGTATCGAGATATTTTTCCTATATATCTTTAGCCAGCACTGCAAGCTGCTTTTCTTATGCCTCTGTCTCTGTCTCTATTTCTTCGGTAAGCCTTTCAAAACTGGCTGAATCGATTGAGATGCAGTTTTGGGAGCAGACTTGTGGGCCAAAGGAACGATGTATTAGATTGGGTACATATGGGTGCCACCTCGTAAATATGATCGTATGATCCATGCTCTGTAGTGATGTTGGCTGTTTCTGCCATTACTGTAGCAACTCTTTACGCCCCTGCTCCACGGTAGGGCACACGATGCATTGCTACAGTCTGTCCATCTGTATCTGTCCGTCCGTGTATACTGTGTCTATGAAAAACCTCCCAAGACTATCCGCAGTTTACACTTGGTAGTATCGTCGATGAGTTGCTTGACTCGAGAGTCTGGCAAATATTTTGTTCGTTGCACATGATGATAAGAGTGCACTGTAATAACATGTCAAAGTTGTTAAACGTTTGATACTTACTGGGTGATTACAGTTTTCACACGTCATGCGCAGTGGTCGAATTACTTTTGTTGATGTGCGAGGTGTCCCCTGCATTTATCATTTCCGTTCTATGGTGAGTTTCCTTTTAAAAACCAGCTGTGAGCTCGACACTCAGGTGTCAGATAAACTGCCAGTCCGAATGGAAAGAAAGCTGCAGGATGGCAAAAAATACTTGAACCTATGATTAAATTGTTGTTCTTGCTATTAGCTGCCATATCTCACCCAATAAGTGTTGGAACCATATGTGACCCGACTTAATTGAACTTTTGTTAGTTTGATAAGAACATCCGGTATACGGCAACATAAACGTCGTGAATTCAGTCCAAAGGCACGTTTCGGAAAAGGACGGAATATTTTCCTTGTAGTGAAGATGCAGCGTCTGACGAGTTGTGAACATTCCTGTCTGATAGTTGTGAATCGGTGCCTTATCACTGCCTTGACATGATCTGCCTGTAGCCACCAGCTAGCTACGTGCATCGGCTAGCACAGCACATGATGCGGTTTGCAGTACAGTACATTCCTTGCTGATTTTAGTTTATTCACAGATCAATGTAACTGGCAACTTGTCGACGACATTCAACGTATGATTATTTGTGTCGTTTTATTTGTCATTCCCCCTCTTTTTGTATGCTGAGTTAACGCTCTGAACCAAATGCTAAGTTTTCATCCGGAGTGTTTTTGTTACTGCTTAGTCATCTGCCCATTGTTTTATGATTGGCTTTATTTACTCTGCAGGTAGAGAATAGTGTTGAAGCTTTATACAATTAATTTGACGTTTTGTGTTATATTTTGCTGCATTTCTGACGGATGATTAGCATAAGCAACTGACTAAATAATTAAACTAGAAAAGTGTCTTCAGGCGAGGATTAAGGTCCCACTGACAATGTTTGGAACTGAGGCCCTAACCGTAACCTTGAGCTTTGATTTGACCTTCAATCCCATGAGAGCTATTGTCATGACCCATATACATGCAAGAGGTCAAGGACAGAGGTCATTCGGTTCAAAAGTAAGAGTGGAACAGACAGACGGATGGACAGACAGAGGTGATTACCTCTTGTGTTAACATGTTCGGTAAATAATTTTTGCTTTACATGTCACTGCTATCAGTTAACTTTCCAGTAACAGATCAGTTTGCACATGATAAATACATCTGGTAGGTGTTTCGGGACTTGTTTGTCTGGCAATGCATGCCTTCTTTAGTTTGTTGAAATAAGTAACGTTTGATATATCATTATAACATTCGATCCTTTACAGTATATTGACAGTATTATATCTGTAGTTGGACACCGGTTGTTGCTAAGTGCATTGGTACAGAGATTATAATTGCACCCAAACCAATGCCTCCTTGCTGTAAGAATTTTAAGCCTCAATTTACCGATTGATCGTCATATTGCTTTATAATTATCGCTGGCTTTTGGACATTTATGTGCTTGGTAGAGGGTTAATCCTGATGTTTTACGTATTGTCTCATCTACTTATCATTTTTGTCATTTACTCTGGCAATAGATGAATGAATATAATTAATCTTATGCAATCATAGTTGCTCATTTTGCACAGGACTAGATCATCTTGTTTTTCTCCTGCGTGACTGCTGGTATTTTTTGTTCAACTTTTTAACCTCGTTTAAACTTTGTTGATATGTCCATATCTTTGCTATTTTACTCCTTCTTTGTGAACATCAGTAGACGATATGGTTTGATTATAATGCTTTGACGTGAGCGGTTGAAAGCTCACAAAGATCAGAAGATTAGTCTGATGTTTTGAAACAAGAAGTTTGGTTGTTGCAGAGGGAATGTGCAATGCTTTGTCGTGTTCTTTAGCATAAAACCATTAAGAGTTGGCCAGTTTTTAGTGCGAGATGTAATATATACTTATCGCGCTTATGCTATGATGTCAGTGTCCATCTGTCTGTCCGTCTGTCTGTGACAGAAGTGCATTGTGGTCACAGGATGCAATGGATCCCGGATACCTTTGCATGCTTGAATAGATGGATGTCTTTGCTACTTACTGACAACGCCTCACCCGGATCGTCGGATGGGATGATGCCTGGATTTCTGGAGGAAGAGGGGGGGTATGGAAAAATTGGTAATTGTAGTGATATCACTTATTTTACTTACTGAGAGTCTGGACCGGAAACAGTTGACGGCTTTGTTTATATCAACGATGTTTACATTTTTATTCTTTAGTAATCTCGGTAGAAAATGCATTATATCTGAAGAACGGTTAGTGCTTGAGCTTCCCACATCTCGCGTTATGCTAGCCACTGCTAGACCCTCTTGTACCTTATCAACTTGTATTTTGTATATATAGGGTGCGCCAGTAAAAAACAATCCCTTAGTAAAAATTCATTATCTCAGTTACTGTAACAGATTTTTTCACCAAATTCACAGCTTTCACAGAGGAGGATTCAGGCCACATACACAGCATATTTTGTTATAATAGTTGCTTTGGTTTAAAATTTACAGACATTTGAAATTAGAAATACAGTTTTCTAAGTGAACCAGTAACTAAAGTGCAATTCTGATGTAAAAATAACAGAAAATGCACCATATGGATCTGCCAATGGATTATGATGTGTGAAATACTATGCTGGGATACCATCAAAGACTCATGACAAAGCTGCCCAACGTAATGCCGAGATGAAGGACTGTTTGGTCAACGATAGAGAATGATTTGCTTCACGAGTTCATTGATAAGAAATTTGTATCATTTTGCAAGAGATTTCGATCGTGTGTTGCTGCAACTGCTGGGCATTGACATTGAGAACAGTCTGTTTAAATACAGAGCGAGCTATAGGCATCTGATATTCATGATTGAAACATTTGAAATGTTGATGAAAAGCTGTGAAAAATTTGATTTGTTATTCATGCATATTCAATGTGCAACTGCATGTTCACTTGAAAAAGTGAACTTTAAAATTTAAACTGCTGTATCTGAGGAACTATATCAGTTATTTTAATAAAATTTGCAGTATATGTTGTGTGAATACTCACATACAACGTCTGAAAGTTTGGCTAAAATCCGTACAGTCATGGCTGAAATACAGCATTTTTTCTAGGGGATTGTTTTTTATTGGCGCACCCTGTACACTTTTTATTACTGCAAGGTGATGTGATTCAGCTGTGCTAGCATATTCAATTGTGCTACAGTTAACAAGATTTCCACTGATGTGGCACATTGTGCGGTCCTTGTAATAGCTCAGTTTCTTAATAAACTTTGTTTTCCTCTGTGGAATGGGATGTTTTTTTTGTCTGGAATAGACATATATGGCTGAACCAATATGTTACGGCGAATTGCTGTTTATTGATAGTTGATCAATTAGCCTGTTGGAGCTACACTACATGTATTTACAAAGGAATTTTAGGCTATTATCGATACCTTTGAAGCATGCAGCGTGTTCCAAACTTAGTTACTTTTATTAAAATATATTAAAGCTGATCAACCGCTTATGCTCAACACGTTGAACACCCCTGATTATTAACAAACAGACAATTCCAATTTCCAGTGGACTGGTAATGGTCATTCGCAATTACCATTGGCGGAACTCGGCAAGCCGAGTGCTAATATCGACCTACTCTGCACCACTGGTTCAAGCAGGAGAGTGCCCACAGCAAACGGACTCGCACACACACGGACGCTACCAAACGTATTATCTCCCCTGCTACGCGGTCGATAAAAATTTTTACAGTAAATTGTTACAGGCCTACTCTGAAGGCATGGTAATCCAGAATTATTATATAGAAAAAAATGTTTGCAGTTTAATGTTGTATAAACTAAAGCTCTAAAATGCCAATAATAATTACTAAATTGTAGTCAAGAAACGTGCTTTCACATTTAAATCTACCTAATGCCAAATTTAAATGTATAACCTAGAGCATGTGTCTCTTTATTAATGTTTTGAGTACTCTCTGGTGACCGAATTTTTGGTTATTTCTATAGCCTTTACCGATATACATAGGAGACCTACCTATCCTTTCCCAAAAAGCACCACCGCAATTTAGAGGTGTCGGCAATCGACGGCCTGTGTGAATGTTTTTAAGGATAACAAGAGTTTCATCGGCCAATGTATTTTACCGTGCATATTTCCTGTAATAGTGTAGGATGCACAGTATTAGTATTCGTCACCATTCAAAATTATCTGGAAATCAGTTAAACCCTTGCAAAGGTATGGTGATTATTCAACTTTCAGCATGCCAGCCGGCCACCATCTTGGATTTCTAAAATCTTGAAATTTTATACATTTTATTGGCTATTAGAGTGCAGAGGTCGAAGGTGCATCACCATGCCAAATTTCATCAAAATCGGTCAATCCGTTGCAGAGATATTGCGATTTTTCTATTTTTTTCATGATGGTGGCCGTCTGCCATCTTGGATTTGTGGGGCGCTTTTTGGGAGCATCCACAAAGAATACTTGGAGGTCTTAGGCTAACCGTAAGTGCATATTGTTTGCCTGGTTGTCCTTCAGTGACTCCTGTTCTGCTTTTGTAAATTTTGTGTTACATTTTATCGATAAAATAAATATGTTATTGTGCAAAATTAGGTTGGATTCCATTCACTAGTTTTTATATGAAAGTTTGAATATTTTTCACGCTTGGCTTGAAAGCGCCTATTCATGCCTCCAAAGTTAGGGTTTCTAGGGGATTTGACCCCGAAGTGGGGAGCAGTATCAATGCAACCCTTAAAAGGCACATCCTTGCATGGAAAAAGACGCAAGAGGAAGGTGCTATGGATTGGAACTTGGAAGGCCTGCTGCAAACAGTGGATCTCAAGGAGATGGTGGAAAATGTCAGGGCTTGTACAAATTCGGACGGCTGGAGGAGGAGAATTCTACACTGTATAGGAGCTGCAACGCTGAAACTGCTGGCGCCAAACGAAGTCGGACATAGGGGATGGACAGCAGGTTGGCATTTGACAACGTAAGATTAGATTAGATTAGAGAACGAGTGGAATGATGAGCTGGCAAAGCTGAATGTAGATAAGCCGACTGAGAGGAATGGAGAGTGCGGAAAGTGATGTTGGCTATTTTGAAATTGATGCGGCGCTAGTGGAACCGTTGGAGGAGATTGTGTGAACTGGACTGGCCAGTAAAGCTTAAATTACACGGGAGCAGTTTCCTCGTAGCATCCTCGTGGCAAATGTCACGAGGATGTCGCTAACATGTCACGAGGAAATCTGGCGTGTCGGGTGAGGATCAAATCAAATCAAATTTATTTAGTAGCACAAAATAATCCAAAACAGAAAAAAATATATACGAACGACTTTACAGATAAATCAACTAGGCAAACTAGAGTGCTAGCTATAGGACTCAAAGGCAGAAAGAATGCTCTAACATGAGCCCCACCCCCTCCCCCCACAAACAAAAAACAGAAAATAACATGGAAACAATGATGATGGATGTTAGCGACTTGACCGCAGCAAGTCGTGCGTGTCGGGCTCGTGGAATTTTGAGAAGACACGACACACGGACTAACGGGCAGCACTACACTACAGCAGACCGCCGGCCGACCAATCAGGTAAGCGCATGGCAAGCTGAATGGGGAAGTCGCCCGACACGCGCGACACCCTTGTAACATCCTCGCGAGAATGTCGGGCGTGTCTGTGAGAGTGCTACAAGGATATAGGGCGTGTCGACGAGGATGTCATGAGGATGCTACGAGGAAACTATTCCACGGGAGTAGTTTCCTCGTAGCATCCTCATGACATGAAGTGTCGCAAGGATGGGCGTGATATGGTCCTGACGACGAGCGCCGGAAACCAAACGGGCTGCCACATTCTGAACTGACTGGAGACGTCGGAGATGGACGTCGGCAACGCCCGCAAGAAGTGC
>Ga0209782_1000978_pt1 | contig 14034 bp, 16 predicted proteins | sample WorMetmaBAHAMAS1_FD_187390 | JGI IMG/M metagenome (GOLD analysis project Ga0209782, IMG submission 187390) | Marine gutless worms symbiont microbial communities from Max Planck institute for Marine Microbiology, Germany - Inanidrilus... | ecosystem: Host-associated > Annelida > Digestive system...
ATATGATGCTATATCATCCACAGCCATCGCAAACTCTTTGCGATGGGATCATCATCGTCGTCCGTGGGATGATGCTCATCGAATAACTGATTGAGAAATCTTTTTCGTGGAGGTAGTGGGGTCGGGGTGGGTGATGCGGGTGGTGGTGGTGACTCCATCCATGATAACATCACTGGTGTCCACATTGTGCCGGCGTTGTTGGCGGCGGTGAGATCCACAGTGGCGTCGGTGGTGCAGCGTTTGTCAACTCCATCGATGGCGGTGGAATCCACAATTTCAGCGGTCGTGGCGCCGCCGCCGTCAACCATGGATCATTTATGAGTGTCGCCGTATCGAAGCCTGCAGACACATAGCTGCAGCGTTTTACTACTGACTGACCGTAGTAGTGGTTTTACCGTTCACACAGTCTGTGGTTACTATGAGTCTGTTTACTATATTGTACCATATTCCCTCTAATAGAAGCATAAACGTCTTTATTTCCATCAAGAGTTATTTTATTTTTTCTTGTCTCTAATAGAAGTCGAGTCTAGGGGGCGACTGGATATTTTGCTTTGCATAGCCAAGAATCTTGGTGAACCAAACCTCTAATATGAGCCAGGGACTGACACTATTGTTCTAACAGAAGTCGAGGTTTCTATTACAGGAAATATGGTAGCTTACCTTGAGAGTTGCCTTCTTCTGTTCTTTCTGCGGATATTATTACGGGGATGATTTCTTCTTTTTCATCGTCGTCGCTGATGACGATAGCTGTAAACAATTACACAGCATCGTTTAGTGAAAACGTTTAATGGGAGGGGGGGCAAATCAAGATGTGTAGCTGATGCTAATGCAATGCTAACTGCTGTAGAATTTTTACATACCTTCTTCTGGATACATTGTCATCGACGTTAGATCCATGACTAGACGATCAGACATTCTCACTGACTAGATGATCAATCAGATGTTTTCATTGAGTAATCGATCAGATGTTCACAGTGACTAGACTGTATTGTACAGACCCTAGACAGAGCTGTGGCTTTTATGTGGTTATAAGTTAAAAAATGCAGTTGGACTGTGGTCTGACAGTGTGTGATGGACGGTTGTGCACCCATAATTAGACTAATGCACTATGACCGTTTGATTTGTGAGACAGTGTGAGTGTTGTTTTCGTTCCTGTTGTAACTGTGTTATTTTAGTTCGATGCGAGTTCACTTTATTTCCGAAGCGCTACTCGAGCGAGCTGTCGATGATGAAGATGTCAGTCGAATTATTGGTTATTTCCATACTCACCCGATCGTCATTACACAGGGTGAGCCAAACTTAGATCTCGTCGGTCTGATTACAGAATTCACCCACAAGGTGGATCAATTCACATGTCGCGGTAGTGGTTATGTGCTGGTGCAAATCAAGAAATTAAAAATCGTCTTTGTACCATTTCAACCGTTTGCTGCCGGCAGCTCATACATACCAACGCCTGCGTGGTTGGCTGACAAACACGCCGTCATCAATGTGAAAAATTATCAAGATGACCAATGCTTCAAATGGGCTATCTTGAGCGCAATGTACCTAGCCAGCAGTCATGCCGATCGACTGACAAATTATCTTCCGTACAAAAATGCAATCGATCGTAGCTCGTTGATATTTCCAATTCATCCCAAACATTTTTCGCTGTTTGAAAGAGACAATCCATCCATCACCCTTCATTGTTTGACTTATGATGCCCTCAGCAAGTCTTTTGCGATATTGTATCAATCGCAGTTCATGCACAAGCGGGTGCATAAGATCACTTTGTTGCTACTGGATTCACCACATACAGACAATAATTACCACTATGTGTGGGTCAAGAATTTATCTCGACTCGTGGCTTCTGGCTACACTTACAATCACGCACATTACGTTTGTTTATCGTGTCTACATCCTTTTTCCAGCAAATTTGCTCTTGAGAAGCAGTTTCTTCATACGAGCGCGCATTATGGTACTTCTGAGGAATACTATGAGAAAGGTTGTTATCCTTACGATTACATGACAGACGAGACGACATTTGCGGAGACTGCTCTACCTCCAAAAGAGGCATTTTTCAACAAATTGACAAATGAGCAGATGCTCATTTGTCTCAGATCCCTTACGAGCAGTACGACCGAGCCAAGAAAATTTGGATCATGCGGGAGATGAAAACACTTTGGGATTGGCACGATTTTTATCTGACTCTGGATGTACTATTGTTGGCGTACGTTTTTGAGGCCTTTCGACAAACGATGTGTCTGTCAAATAATTTGGACTGTCTTCATTTCCCAAGTCTTCCCAGTCTGACATTACAGTTGGCTCTGAAGGTCACTGGTGTTGTGGAGTTAATGATCGAAGCGGGCATTTGAGGCGGGCTCAGTTACGTCTCGCAGAGACATGCAAAAGCAAACTTTCCAGCAATGCCAGATTACGATCCGGACCTTCCCACTTCGCACCTGCTATATTTGGATTGCAATTCGCTGTATACTACCTGCCAGTCTTACCGTTACCAGTCGGTGGATTCTGATTGCTTACAGACAGTGAGCTTGCCGTTTTTGACGTCACATCCGTGCCCGCCGATTCGTCGGTGGGTTATTTCGTGGAATGTGATTTGCGATATCCCACAAATCTACACGACTTACACAATGCATATCCATTGGCACCTGAGCACGTGAAAATTGAGCGACACGCTACGGTTTATGTTGAACGAAACCGATAGCAAGCACACTCCATCCACCAAACTGGTGGCAAATTTGCGCGATAAAACCCACTATGTGACACACTATCGCTGTTTACAATTTTACCTGACCCACAGACTCGAGCTGATCAAAGTTCATCCAGTCATAGAATTCAATCAGAGTCGATATATGCTTCCGTTTATCAAATTTTGCAATGATGGCCGCAAGAATGCCCAGTCTGACTTCGAGTCGTCGCTCTGCAAGTTGATTGCTAATGCCTTTTATGGCAAGACAGCCGAGAACTTGCGAAAGCGTTCCAATATCCGCCTAATCGCAGATGAAAACAGATTTGTACGACGTCAAGCGTTCGGCCATCATTAACAACGAGCTGGCACTAGTCGAAAACATGCAGGCCAAAATCAAGATGTGTAAACCGATCACGGTCGGTTACACTATGTTGGAGATTGCCAAATTTACCATGTATCAATTGTACTACGACTGCTTGCTGCCAAAATCTGGCGATCGACTGCACATGTTTTACCGACACTGACAGTTTCATCTGTCACATACAGAGCGAGGACCTCGTCGGCGAGCTTGGCAACATCGCAGTCCAATGACTCGACACCTCAAATTTCGAGCGTGAACATCCGCTATATTCAGATGCCAATTTCCGGACGTTGGGGAAGTCAAATCAGAGACTGCGGACATTGCCTCAGTCGAGTTCTGCGGATTGCATTTAGAGATGTACTCCCTACTGATGCTCAGTGGTACGAAGGACTATCGCAAGGCAAAGGGTGTACCCAAGACCTTCGTCAAGCAGAACGTGAGGCACGAACAGTATCTCGACGTCCTGCATTACTGGACGAAAACCAGCTGTAGCTACATGGCTTTTCATTCTTGGAACCACCGCATTGTGACACGACGACACGAAAAAGTCTGCCTATCATGTATCAACGACAAGCATCATCTTCTGCCGGACTGCGTACATTCTCTGGCTTACGGACATTACAGTATTGTGGACGATGCATGTGCTACGTTCGTGTACTATTTCGTGGAATATCAACCACAGTTTGAGCTCTATGAAAACCATGTACAGTTCTGCCAGGGTAAACCGAGAATGGGTGAGTTGGAAAGCCTTAGCAATGTGTTATTGATAGTCGACGATTTGATGAGTCAAGTAGATGAAGACCTGATGTGTCTGTTTACCCGCGGGTCACATCACAGGAACGTGTCCATTCTTTTCTCGCTGCAGAACTTTTTTCTCAATAATAAATACATGCGAACTATAAGCCTCAATGCTCAATACATAGTGTTGTTTAAAACTCCGTGCAATAACAGTCAGTTTGCACATCTAGCCAAGCAGCTGTATCCGCAGAATTCCCATTTTGTGTTGGAAGCATACCTGGATGCCACAAAAGATCGGTATGGATATCTCTTATTGGACTTGAGAAGTGAACAGGACGAAGATTTGCGATTGCATATGTGTATTTTTCCAGGCGATCAACAGGTTGTTTACGTGCCAAAGAGTATAAAATAGACTAGCAGTTAAAATTTCATTAAATCAGTCAAAATGAGTCGACAGTTAAGAGCGTTGCTTCCCGTGCTAAAATGGATAGCACGGATGAAAAGCAAAAAACAGAAAGCATTTCTGAGCTCGTGCTATAACAAGGTCATTAACTGTTTCTCGGAATGTGTTCGGAATATCTTAAAAGGTAATGTAGAACTTAAAAAAGGTTAGTTCACCTGTTTGAAATGACACCGTAAAAACGTGCGTAAGCTGGCAAACAGAAACAGAAGAACATCGCTCAAGGCAAAACGGCGACTAATTCAACAGAAGGGAGGTTTTGCGACTTCTCTGCTGTTACCCACAATATCAGCACTAGGTTCCATATTGGCCGGTTGACTGCTTCCATGACACCATGCAGCACACGAAGCATTTGTTTTTAGTCGACGAGTTTGATAGGGAATATAAATGCCTGCAGCATCCGGCCGGCGCAGTTGCCAAAGCTCGAAGTGCCGTGCGATTACATAAAACACTTAAAAATAGCGAACTCGACGATCACGAAAAGGCACGACAGTATGTTGCAGAATTACATTGATATTTGAATAGAAAAGAGCATACACAGCAGCCACAGCAGCAGCCTAGTGTACAGAAGATAGCCATTAATACCACCACTGCAAATGCGACCGGAACGAAAAAGAAGAAGAAAACCAAAAAGAAACCAGTCACCCCCGAAAAGTACAGCACAGACTGGTTGCGTCTCTCCAAAACTAGACAGCATCCATAAAGCCTACATGACGCTCGACCAACCGGGTAGCTTTGGGGGTAAGCAGTACCTGATAAAAAATTTGGCAGATGAAAAGTCGAACGATACTTGAGGGGTCAAGAGGCGTATACTCTACACAGAGATGTTCAAAAACATTTTCCTCGCCGTAAAACGCTGTAGAAAGGTATAGCTAATTTATTTCAAGCCGACCTGGTTGATCTGACGAGCCTGACTAGCAGTAACGATGGATTTTGATATCTTCTAACCTGTATCGACGTTTTCACCAAAAAAGCCTGGGCAGTACCCCTGCGAACGAAATCCGGCAGTCAGGTGACAAAAACGTTCCAGTCTATACTAGCAACATGCCCATCACCACCCCGAATGCTCCAGACGGATAAGGGTACAGAATTTCTAAATGTGACATTTCTGCAACTGTTACGAGATAACAACATACATTTCTATACTGAACAGAATAAGGATATTAAAGCGGCAGTTGTAGAAAAGTTTAATCGCAGTTTAAAGACCAAGATGTTCCGCTACTTTACATATACCAATACGTCTCGCTATATTGATATTCTACAGACTATGATCGATTCATACAATGCAACCTCACATAGGTCCATTGGCATGGTGCTGGATCAGATTAATGAAGAAAATGAACAACTGGTCAGATAGAGACTCTATCCGGAAAATTGAAACAGAAAATTCGATGGCGGTTGAATATAGGAGACCATGTTCGTATGACATCGACTCGTACGTCTGCATTTTCAAAGGGCTATACACAAAAATAGACTCCAGAAATATTTGTCGTCAGCAAGCGCGAGAAGACTGATCCCCCACATATAGGCTACACGATCTAATGGGTAAGGATATAAAAGGACGTTTCTATGCAACAGAAGTACAGTTGATCACACTCCCGCATTGTATCGCATCGAAAAGATACTCAACTCACGACGTGGACACGACAGTACAGTCAAACACCACGTGAAATGGTTGGGTTTTCCGGCGAAATTTAATTCTTGGATCTCAGAAATTACCAATGCCGCCTAAAAAGCTTTCTGACGATATCTTGATGGCCTGTCAGATTATCACCTCGTTCTTAATCGTCATAGTTGCACTGATAAATCTATCGTTGACCGATCGGGACAAAGCACTTTGGTCCACTTTATTGGGTGCAGGTTTCGGTTATCTGGTTCCGAATCCGAAATTGAAACGCATTCGGACCAACAACGATGACCGATTCACGATAATCCTTCCGAGCAACACTTCGATGGACCTGTATCCACAAAATGTGGTCTCGAACTTCACACACCAAACTAAGTGCTGTGTTGGAGTTGAGTGGCTGGGTTACAAGAAATATCGTTTCCCGGTAAAATAAATAACATTACCGGAACCTCATTCACTTACACGCTTCATCGATCGAGCGAAGAAAGTCTGGAAGTTGGTCTCTATCAGGGTGTCTATCTAACATTAACGTCAGTTTTACGGGAGATGAATGCTGCTCATCGGAGACTGACAAATGAATCGGCACCAATATTTTCATTTCACATTTCGCGTAGTAACAGACGTGTTACGATGAAATTCGCAGATAAAGCGGCAGACATATTCATGGGCATCTCATTCAGTCTAGATTTAGCTATCGTTCTGGGATTTCAACCGAACGTTCGTTACGAAATGAGTGTAAAAGATAAAATAATTGCAGAGACACTGGCTCACCTCAGTGCATTAGTGGGGAATATCTATGTTTATTGCAACATTCTCGAGCACGTTATGGTCGGTGATACGAAAGCACTGCTATTGCGCATCGTGAATAGAAAAACCGACATGACTAATCAATACGACACGATAGAGCACGTAACCTTTAATCCCATACAATACGTCTCATTACAGAAAAAGTGCTTTGACACTATAAGTGTGCAACTGATGACGGATTTCGGTCAACCAATGCCTTTTGTCGCGGGAAAATCGATTCTAGTCCTCGAGTTCCGACTGATGGTTCATCCCTATTTGTTACTATAAAAGTCGCGCTCCTAGCACCATTACGTCATAGTGCTGTCACAATGGCGAAACGAAAGTTATACTGTTGTGATAACGACAACAAGCAGTTATATCGCGACTATTATACGAATCAACGTGGTAGTGGAATGCCAGTGTTTGTCGGTCTGCGGTATCAGCGCGGTCACGGAATCGGTCAGACATTAGGGGGACTATTCAAATGTTTTGTAGTCCCACTGGTTGCGCCCTACGCCAAGAACATCAGCAAAAAGATCTTGGGAATGTAGCAAAAACTGGTATGGAAGTTGTTGGTGATGTCGTGTTCGGCAGAAAAGTCAAAGAAAGTATCCGCGAACGCGGTCTCATGGGTATAAAAAGAACTGTCGGAGACATTGTTAGTCAGACGCCACCACCGCCAAAGAAGGCAAGACAGACGAGAAAAAAAGAAAAAGAAGAAAGGTGACATCTTTGTTTAACAACAAAAATGGCGTTTATTAATCCGAGTTCTTGCGAGTGTGTCTAATCCTAATTAGACTTATTCACCCTGCAGCCAACACAGACCAGCGTCGAGGAATCTGTAATCGTGGAATATCATCCTATCAGTAGCATCCAAAATAATGCACCAATTGAATTTTACGTTTCGGGCAGTGGGGATCAGTACATTGACCCGAGTAACATTCAGCTATATGTCAGAGCTAAGATTACAAAGGCCGACGGCAGTGCATTAGATCCAAACGCGTCCGTGGGACCGGTTAACCTCTTACTTCATTCCATGTTTACACAAGTTGACATACCTCTAAATGGGACTCTGATTTCAAATTCGACTAACACCTATCCATACAGGGCCATGCTGGAGACACTATTATCGTATAGCAGTGACGCCAAAAACTCACAAATGACATGTCAGCTCTATTACAAAGACGAACCCGGATGTATGGATTAAGAATTGGTGACTAATCATGGGGGCAATCGACCAAACGCCGGTCTTCAGTCGCATAGAGCTTTTATCAAGGAGAGTAAAGAGTTCGACTTGCAGGGCAGATTACATGCTGATCTTTATTTTCAGGAGCGTTACTTACTGAATGAGGTTGGAATAAAAATTCGTCTGATATGAAGCAAAGACAATTTTTGTCTCATGGAGGCACCGAACGATGCCAAATTGCAAGTAGTGCATGCCGCACTTTATATACGAAAAGTCAAATTGTCACCGTCGGTATTTCTTGCACATGCGGAAAGTTTACAGAATGCTACAGCAAAATATCCACGGAAAAGAACGGTCTGCAAGGCGTTCGCGATCCCGCAAAATTTTACCGATATAAGCTACGAGAAACTCATAACGGGTCAGTTACCGACCAGACTCATGATAGCATTGGTGGAAAATGGTGCGTTCAACGGAAGCAGGACACTGAACCCATACAATTTCCGCCACTTTGGGTTGACTCAGATCGCTGTATACCTCGACAGTCAGTAGAACGAGACGAGCAGACCTATGGAATTAAACTATGTCCATGGTTTGTTTGTACACGGTTGCAATTATCTGTTTTCCGGAATGGGCAAATTGAACAGGGACGAGGGAGTAGACATCAGTCGTTCGGATTTCGATAAAGGATATGCCTTCTATGCATTTGATCTGACTGCTGACCTGTCGGAGGATGATCACTATAATTTAATAAAACAGAATGTGCGCTTATCACTGAAGTATGCCACCCCCCTGGACCAGCCCGTAATGGTGATCACGTTGGCCAAGTTTGATAATCTTCTTGAGATTAACCGTGACAGACAGATATTCGCAGACTTTGGACTATGAGTACTGTTCAAACAGAAAGTATGCTCGCGCACTTGTGCAACTTTCAAGGCGTGTATAGTGTTGATACTCTACCGTCACCTGCTCGAGATTGATTGTTCGTTTGTAATTTCGGCCCCTCGGATCAACCGGGCTAGCACTCAATTGGACTGTACATCGATGTGGACACCGGAGAATATTTCGACTCTCTCGGTCACGACCCCCCAAAGCAATGCAGACATATTTAGATCGCTGGCTAAAACACTTAACAGTTAATAAAAAAAACTTCAGAGTTTTATGTGGCGTGTACGTGTATTGTTGTGTATTACGTGCTAAGAATATATCTATGCATGAGATTATAACCAGCTTGTCAACAGACACTGCATTTAATGACGAATTCGTTCGTGCTTTCATATGTATGCGTGTGAAACAATAAATGCATTATGGTTCTATGAAACGTGTCATTGCTGTAGCCTAGTCACACTCATAGTATGTAAAACGTAAAAAAACGATAGCACATGCTTTTAGAGCAATAATAAAACTGACATTGTTTATCAACAGCGGTAAAACCAGTAGCCCTGGTAAAACCCAGCATAAGGCTTAACAACAGCAGTAGCCTAGACAGCTTGCTGCTGAACGGTTGCAACAGCCAAAATGACCTTTGACTCGCAACGCTTTTGCTGCTAAGCTTACAACAGTTGCTGCTGCTGTTGCTGCTACAGAGCTCTGATTGTCAAATAAAACACGGCAGTTTAACAGCAAAACAAAACAAAATAAATAGAACAAGATAACGACAAAACATCAGACTAGCATTTGACAGCAAGTTAGGTAAAGATATCAGCAGTTAACAAGTGAAAAAAATTAGCCGTGTTAGACGTCTCTATTGAGTGAAATTAGCCAATAAATAGTCAAGTTTTGTCATTTCGTCAGTCACTTGCATGGAGCTTACAGTACAGGAACTTACACGCATTATCGACAGGCTGACCGCTTTACGTAACGATATACAACACGAGATAGACATGGGCAAAGTGAAAGCATTGTATGTCAAGCAAAAACTCGAGGCATTAGAGCAATTTAGATTAGAAATTGAAACAGCCAATGAGAGAAAAAAACGGTCTGGAAGTCCAACTCCATTACAAAGAAGTAAATTTGCCGTGTTAGATCTATAATTAGTGAGTTACCCCATGGAGTTCTTGGTAGAGGAACTGACCCGTGTTATCAACGAGCTAGTTGAAATTCGAAACAATCTACAGCACGGAATAGATTTAGCAAAAATGAAAGAAATATGTGAAAGGCGAAATTTGGCTTTAGAAAGATATAGAATGGAATACGAGGCTGCAGGAGCCAATCAACGAATAATCCAGTCTGTCACAAGACACCCAGACGATCCGGAGGATGAAATAGGTTAGTGAAAAAGTTAGTGGACCACAAATTTGGTGATAACGGCTGATAGACATGTTTATGTAAACTGATGTCGCAACCTTTACACTTTCTCACATACTGAACAATGCAACATGGTCACATGCTACAAAAATAGACCAAGTACACTGAGACGGTATAAATTTGGGGTCAAACGATGGGTAAAGTCAGATCTACACGAGAAGTCACAAGAAACATGCAGTCGACTAAGCCTACTTCAATGAAACGTAAGGGAGGAATGTCGGTGACTAAAGAGACGTCCGTCAAATCACCGCGCCTGTGTTTGCCCAATGACACAACTCTGGATATGGATGAGTTGTTTAATTCTGTGATTGGGGCGGCGCCTGCTACTGCGCCTGATACGGATCAAACATCACCACCCACCAAATTTTATCTGGGAAGTCTACAGGATCTGGTAGTGAAAGTTAATTGGCATATCGTCAGTAGCCAAGCCGTTTCACCTTTACTCCAGTGAGATGGGCTAACTTTATGAGCTATTTCTCACAGCTGGATGATGATGTCAACAATTAAATCAAAAGACTCGTGATGTGAATACGATTTTACATATTGGGAACGGAAATCATATCTCCATCCGTTCTGGTATATTTTGTATCGACATGCGCAAATGGTCCGTTCCGTACGGTCTGGGACGTAAGGACTGTCGTCCAGGACGTCATGGAATCGCACTGCTCATAGAAGAGTGGGTTACATTGAAAGACCATATCGACATCATACACAAAGAGAACCCTGAGTTTGCCACTGCAACGTCTTGCATGAGCGATGTGGACCATCAAGCGACAGACAGCTGGAATAGTTGCAAAACATGCTACCCCTGGGGCTCTGATTAAACACTATTAACACGTGAACATATGCATGCTGGCTTGGCTTGACATTGACATTTGATCTATCATGCGCTTATTTTTGTATCACGCCATACTCTCAATATACGCTGTTGTGCACTGTGTCTCGTGTTGTACTTTTCCCACTATAGGCTTAAGAAACATTCACATCGCAACTCAACTAAACTTAAGGCGTCGCCCTGTTAAACACCAAGGTCCAAACGATGATGTAGATGCCACACTACATTGCACCGTGCTTTTGATTAATTACGCGACAGATGAGCCAGCGAACCTTGTGGCCGCACGACACGCGGTCGGAAATTGCCAGAGACTGCTCGCTCTGTCAGCTATAAACTTTAGACTGTTTAGTGCCTACACAGACATCGAAGAGAGAAGATGGAAGACAGAAAACTGAAGAGAGAAGAATGAAAACTGAACAAAGAAGAATGAAGATAGAAGACTGATAAAGCCTGCTCGGCTGTCTTGATATTATCTTCCATTTGTACATTTGTATTATACACTGCGCAATGGAAAATAATATCAGGATATAGAGCAGACTGTCAGTTTCATTAACCCCTGTTAGCCGCTGTAAGACCGAGCGAAACTGCAGCAACAGCAGTCTGTCTGTTAGATAATCAGTATCAGTATTTTTTTCATTAGCAGACGTGCTAGGCAGATCAGTGTGACGTGCCAACACGCTCTGGCGCTCACTAGTGTTATTTTCATTAGCAGACGCCCACGCAGTCTGTCTATTATGATGATCAGTAAATGTTTTTCATTAGCCGAAGTCCGCACAATGACCCCGCCACTGCAGCAGTCTGTCCTGTCTTTCTAACGCACCACACCTACGTCATTGCTATTCGATAGACGCAGCGCGTTAGGCAGATGGTACGTGTGTTGTGATGTTTCTGACAAATGTAATGTTAAATCCACATCACCAACCTCTCGACAGCGCCGTGGAACTATGGCAATTTTCCATCTAAACTCGCTTGCTGCAGGTCCCTTGTGGGTTCTATTCAAGTGACATGCACAAATGGGTTCAGATGGGGGGGGGTTTGCAACGCAACAAGCCGGAGACAGAAGTGCAGTTGTTGGAAGCTTTGCCACCACATTATGCTTTGAGCATTATCTTGTCCAACCTCTATCCAATAATTCTCGAGGCTGGCGGCTCCCACAGAGCTGGTGGTATGGATTTAACATCTATAGTTTTTAGCGCGAGATGTCTGTCTGTCTGTCTGTGTATGGAAAATGCTGAAGAATGGTTTGTCCTCAGTCATAATAGAACTAGGAAAACAAGAAAGCTATGCAATTTTCCATCCAAGCTCGCATATGCAGGTGTCTTGTGAGGGTTCTCTTCAAGCGACCTGCTAATCCGAGTTGAGATGGGGGGGTTTGCACCACCGGTGACAGAAGGAAATCAACAGAGATATACAGTTTGTTCAGAGAGTGTTTATTGCCCAAACTTAATCACATTGTTGTCTATCGTTGGGATGTAAAGACTCTCCAGACTGCGCATGTTGCGTCAGCAAGATGGAAGATTCGACATCTGGTGAAATTTATGAACAGTAAGGGGGGGACTGTTGTCCTTTATTGCAATCCACATAGATATTTGGATATTTGTGATTGCATTTAGGGCATTAGCTCTCTACTGTTCATATCAACGCAACTTCTGCTTCTTTGTTACACATTAATTAGCATAGTAAATGATTTGTACAGAATTTCTCATCCAAACCTGCTTATGTACGTGTCTTGTGATGTCGATTTCATTCAAGACACATGCAGGAGCAGATTAAGAGTGGGAATTTACATCACTAACGTAGTAAATGGTTTATAATAGTGTATAGGTCAAGCAAGAAGTCGTCAACTCGGCTCTGGACAAAGAGCCGACCGACTGTGACCTGTCGGAGCGTCATTCTGTGCATGGTGTTTGTGTCTGACACAAAACTACACCATCATAGTATGGCATCCTGATATAGTCACTGATTCAACGATGAGAGTATGCAAACAGGTGAAGAAGTCAGCAACTCGGTTCTGAAGCCGACCGACAGTGACCTTGCTGTCGGAACATCATATAGGGCGCGTCAGTTATATTTCTGTTTCCGGTGAAAAAAGGTAAGCTTAGTACAGGCGTCATTGCAATATTTAATGCATCATGTTACGGTTAGTCTTCAACAATCTAAAATTACAATTGTATAAATAATACCTGGATAACTCAGCCCACTTTGTCCTTTTATTTTTGACTAAAAATGTAGATTTTGCAACTTTCACGCGAACTGTTATGATTAGAACCATATTACTCATAACCGGAAGTTTACAAAATATCGAGTAAAGCTGGATCTGGGATAAATATTCTTTATTTACTGACAGGCCCTATTGTGCCCGGTGTGTGACACAATATAACACTGTCATAGTATGGCTGCTTGATAGAGTCACTAATTCAACGTATGCAAACCGTCTATCCGTCTGTCTACCAGATAATTACGAAAAATTTGGAAAAAATGTCTTGCTGCTGTACAGGTCAAGAAGTTAACAACTCGGTTCTGGAGCCAGGTGAATCTGTCGGATAGTTATGCTTTGCGCAGCATGTGCCACAGCACCACACTGCCATATTATGGCTTCCTGATAGTCACTGTTTCCACGAAGAAAACTGCACATGAGAGAGTATGCAAACCGTCTATACGTCTGTCTCCAAGATATTTACTAAAAATTTGGTAAAAACGGCATTACAAAATCCGGATTAGGCGCACGTGCCCACCCCAGATGTTTGCTAAAAATTTGGCAAAAACAGCAATATAAAATCCGGTTCACCGGATCAATCAATGATCCGGATCAATCCCATTCCGGATCATCTACATGTAAAATGTTGGCAATCATGGCGGGGCCAACGGCACTCATCGCACCATTGGCCCGCCATGATCACCTCAAATGATTGCTAAAAATTTGGTAAAAACGAGGTTCAAAGTCCACATGATCCGGTTGTCCAGATCAATCCCATTCCGGATCATCCACATGTAGGATGTCGGTGCTAATCGCGCCATTGACCCCGCCACGATCATAGAAGTCACCCGAGG
>Ga0209782_1000979_pt1 | contig 14034 bp, 13 predicted proteins | sample WorMetmaBAHAMAS1_FD_187390 | JGI IMG/M metagenome (GOLD analysis project Ga0209782, IMG submission 187390) | Marine gutless worms symbiont microbial communities from Max Planck institute for Marine Microbiology, Germany - Inanidrilus... | ecosystem: Host-associated > Annelida > Digestive system...
ATGAAGGCTAGTATGGGCCCATAGGTGCCATGGTCAAAATGCGTCCTAAACCAAAACACTGGATGACGTCATTACACACATAAGACATGCAACTAGTGATGTAGTTATGTACAGTATGTAAGTAATTATGCTGATTATGACTTGATGTTTATCTCCGCTGCAGCATTTCTGGTAGATACAATAGGTTGTACTTCCACATGACAAATAATTTTTTTTCACTTTCTTGGACCTTGCTGTCCTGCTCCACTATATTGCATTGCTGTACATGACTGTTTGATGTTGATTGAGCAAATAAATGATGATGATGATGATGATGATATTACACCCTTAGCCCTTAGTAAGGCCCACATCTGTCTGAAATCTTTTCTTTTTCACACAAAGTAGATATTTCAAACCGTGTTGAGAGATTCCAAGATTGCTTCCAGTTTGAATAAGTTCTGAAGTGGGACAGACTGGCACCATGCCTGCTCCTTGGTCAGAAGGACAATGTAAAAATATTCCAACATCATATGTGCCTAGAACATAACATCAGTCAAGCCAATTAACTACAAACTAAGTTTTACAAACAGTTATATTTACTGTCGAAATGCATAAATCTACAGCTTTGAAAGTCATTTCAAAAATTTTCAGCAAGCAAAGCCCCAAGGTCTGGGGGCTCTATCTGCTGAAAACTGGGGACAGGCTTAGACGCCCCTCCCCAAATCCCACCATTATTACACTCACTATAAAACACCTGATCTCCCTCCCCACCTGGAGATGAGATGCCAGGTATCACAAACTGTGATGTACACAGTACTGGCTGTACTGGCTTTGGTAAGGGTCAGAATGTCACCTCTGTCAGGTGCAGGTACCACTGTATGATCCCATATGGCACGTGAGTTTCGATAGCAGTGAGGCTGTTGCAAACTGCTATACTCCATTTACTTTACTAAACGCACTGTACTGAACTTATTTTACAGCAAGCAACAGCAAGATGGAGACCTGTCTGATAAAGGAGTAGACGGAGAGAATAAGCACGGTCTCGGACTGCAGGTGCGTCGTGCTGGTGAAACGACGGGAGACTGCAGGGCACTGCTTCAGCGGCGGCAGCGTTGTCATTGGCAACGAACAAGACCCATCATTTCTCATTGACAACCTCCAGCCAGCCTCGCCGTGTCGCACTGTACCATTGCACCAGTTCTATATGCAGTCACACACAACATTCTGGGTTTACTTTCTTCAATATGATTGGCTGGGAAAAGCGTCTCTCAAATCACCTAGGCCTATTTTCTATTGACTGAAATATGAGAGTGACGGGGGTTTATTGATAAAAAGGTTATTCTGTGACAGTCAACGGCCTTGTCCTACTGACTGGTCTGTGCAAGTAGTGAGAATGTGAAGCAAAATTTACCGATATTCGCTGCACCAATTGGTGAGCGGCAATTTCGACTAGTGCTTGGCTCCAGGTCACATGGCAGGTGCGATGGTTGAGAGCACATCGATAGAACATGAGCCTCAGCAGATCCGTCATCCCAACACTCTCCAGCGTCTGTACACCGACAATGATTTCCAGCATTACCTTCACTCAGCTTTATGTTTTCCAGCCTTTTTTTTACAATAGCTACTCCAGGCAAGGCTGGGTCTGCTAACAGCAAACCCTCTGGTGCTCTTGGAGCATCTGGGTTTTTACAGGCCAGATGCCCTTCCGCTCGTCTAGTTAATAGTGTCATCAAAGTATAGAATGGAATCTAGACAACAGCAGCAGTAGTTAGTAGTTATAGTGCCAGCTACAGTAAACTGTAGGCAACAAACTCCCGAACTTCCACCGTTCTTCTGGAAAAGGAAACTTCGAAACGACTGACTTGGGGTCAACGGGTTACACAGGCAGGATGACTTTCCATCAGCCAAACTACTACAGTGTCAAAGCATTGCAGAATAAACAAGAGGGCCTAGCAGTGGCTAGCTTTGTGCGAGATGATCCCTCCACTGTTCCCGGCGATGATCCCTTCCCTCGCACCCGCATGCACCACGACCGCAATGCGCGTTAAATTGGGATCAGAATTTGAAACCTAAATTAGGGCCTAGCTATAATGCGCCAATGCACTTCCGTCACAGACTGACGGACAGACGGACAGACAGACGGACACTGACATCGTAGCATAAGCGCGAGATGTAAGCTTATGTATTACATCTCGCGCTAACAAACCACTGACCCCAACCAGTGGCCCGGCCTCATCCTCATTTATCTACCACTGGACTCCTGAGGATCGAATGGGCACTGCTCCTTTTATGTTAACTCTCAGATGCCAGTACCATGAAACAATACTGTTATAAAGCTGTGATGTAAGTATGTAAGAAAGTAGTTCACAAGATACAGCAGTTTGCAACCAGCCTCATCATATGGGATCACCAAGCAGAGGTGACATTCCCGTATATACCCCCAGCTACTTAAAACTGGTATTTGAGTGACCCTGGGGGGATGCGACATTGAGTTAACCTAGTTGGCTTGGGTACATAGATCACTTTTCCATCTCTCTCTCTGCAAAGCTATGACTACATGTACACTTCATCCTTCCTGACATTCTTTATGGAGCAGAAACATGGTCTCAAACTCGACAACTAGACCTATTGAGGAACATCGACACATTTGATCAGTGGTGTCTGTGTTACATGTATACTGTGAATTTCCTGACAGGACCGCATTTCAAATGAAGAGGTCCGCAGACATACCGACCAACCACCACTCATACACTTCATCCGTACCAGTTGTCTTAAATTCTTCAACCAAACTATGCATGCTGATCTGTCTATGGACCACAGACCAGCCCTCAGGTCCAGTGTGGCCCCTTTGCCAAGAAACTGGAACCACAGATCAGGCCGACCTAATCAAACTTGGCTCACACAGTTGAATGTGATGACGCTACTCTCAACATTGGTCTGACAACTGCCTATCATCGAGCACAAAATCTATAGGCACGGAGGGCGCTTGTGGAAATGATGACATCGACTGGACAAGCCACATGATGACGATGATGATGATGTGGTAGATCCACTCATCCCAGCCCTAACAGGGCTCAACATAGAGTAACTTTGTTCATGTGACGAACGACGCTATGCTACCAGTACGTCAAATCACCCACATACCCTAGCCTTGCGTCAATACTCACTTTGTGCTGATAGTATATCTTCTGAAGCTGAAGACCGCCTTCGACCGTGTCCAAGCACCGCAGACAAACTGTCCAGCTTGGCGTCGCCTCTGTGTTCACGTCTCCACTGACCACTGCAGTCAGTCTGACTGGTGTCACGTCCACACTGCTGGTCATGGACGATGTGTCAAAGAGACGGCGGAGGGTGCGACGGTGAATGAGCGGAGTAAGACAAGCATTGCGTGGTTGACTGGTCACACGCAGGACACGATTCACCGCCAGGTTGCTGCCAAGCGGCTTCACAATTCTGTCACCGACCTTCGGCTCACCAGACTTCATCACTGCCGGTGGAGACAGCAACGCATCAGGTCGCTCGGAAACAAAGTGTCGTCGCAGAACACTGTACAGGGTTCGCTGACGGTCAAACTCTACAGACACAAACAAAGCACCACTGACAGCACAGACAACAAGTCCTGAATGCATCCTACCAACCCTCAAACCAAGCCAACAGACTTAGACTGTGAGCCCGACGTTAAAGGCTGCTACTATCCACATCCACCATCGCTGCATATTATTATAACTCAGTCCATAAGCTGATTAGTCATTTACTCTTGTCACCTAAAATGGAAGGCTGAGTCGACTTAAGCACTGCGAAGACCTATGTGTATGCAGTCCATGCCGAAGTCTGTATATCACAGTGGCTGTCGAGATGCAGGCCAACCAGCAATGTGGATCTCTTACTACTGCCATGTGACAGTCAGGCACGATATCACTAGACCACTGCAGACCACTGCAACCTTTTTGTTCTTAGTTTTCTTCTCAATATCTTTCGTTTCTGTCTCACAGCAGTAGATGAAGCTGATTTTTATGTCAGCTGTTAAATGCATTTTTATATAAAGATTTCATATGGTACTGTATCATACGCCCAGTTCCACCTGGGGTTTACAATATATTATATTTTCTCTCAAAATCTTTGCAGTGTATAACATGGTATCGTATCTGTTAATAATTATTGACAAACACAACTGAGACAGACAAACCTTCTTGCTGGACGAGTGTCTGGTAGTAGTGCGCTTGGTTGCAAGTAGCAGGCCAATGTGGTTCTGCCAAGCAGTGAAAACACCACGCACAGCCGCAATGACACACCAATGACACAGCCTTCTCCATCAGGCCTGGACACGTACACATACATGCTGTATGCATCACTGCATCATATGTTCTGCCAATCATTTCCAGGCTTTTGTTACTAACATTTTACACCTGCAGTGGACCTTGCAGTTGCTGTGCCACTTAGGCCACTCTAAAAATACTTTGATTGATCGATTGATTAATTGATCACTGATCTTTATTTCACCATCACATGGTAACCAAAAAATCCAAATAAATCAGAAACAACAATATAATGCAAAAAAGCAATCCAAACGATTGAATGAACCTAATCTAGTGCAATATCCAGCTAAAGAAAAACAGCCACAAATCACGTCAAGATGTACGGAAGACAGAGAAAGAGTACAACACGTACACGATGCAGCCACCTTGACAGCCCTGTGACAGGTGACATTTGGACATCTTTTCCACTGCGGCTGAGCACCGATAAGTTGGTCCCAGCAGGCACGATGATAATCGCTGAAGACTGATGGAGACAGGACTGTCAACAGCATCACTGGAACAATACTAGTCTGACAACTGTCCACCTACGAACCACCAAGCACCTGCTGTGAACGATAGATAGTTGTTGGCTGAAATGCAGATCAACAACGTTATTTTACATCGAGCCTGGTTAGTACTGGGATGGGTGACCCATTTCACAGGCATAACATCTCAGCATTTAATCAGCCACCAAGGCCAACTCAGCCTTTGCTATCCTCAGTGAGAACAGAAGTGAATACCAGCTAAAGCTCTGTTGCTTTGGCAGGCATGGCTCACTGCACTTGTAAATAAATGTGTAAGTTGTACGTAAAGCTGTGTGATCCACGTTAACACATGTCATACTCACAGCAAAACGCTAGGCTATACAAATGAGGCTGACTTAACTTAAAAGTTAAGTAATTTATCAACGTTTAAAATGAACCTGCTGTGGTTCGACAAGTGGGGGCGGTCTTTGATAAGCGTGGGTATGAATTTGGTGGTAGGGCGGGAAACTAGAGGAGTAGACGTTGCTAAGTTGCTAACAGCTGGCGGCTGTCAATCAACGGTCCAGACATTGGATCCGATGGGTAGAAATTGGCGCTGATCCGGTTGACACGCCGTCGACGGAGTCCGTCGCGTCGGACTGCAAGGAGGAAGTTCCGGTTCCCTGACGGATGTGGAAAAGGGGAAGTCACGGTGATGGAATAGGAGGTAGTGTTGGCGCTGATGACGTGTTGGTACTTTCAACACAATAGGGTTCCTCGTCTATCCCCGTCACAAGAAGTATGTCGTGCTGTCTCGACTGATTGGCTGCAGTCACGGCGAAATTGGTCGCTTCACAGTGCACCCACTCCACACAGTTCAGGTGAAATGAGGTCGAGTTGAGATTAGGTCAAGTGAGATGAGACGAGTGATGTGAAGACAATGTTTCTTACCGGACAGTTTTCGAGAACAGATCCACGGCTCAGAGTGCCGGTGACAGCAGCCGACAAGCAGCCAGCACAGACCCGGTGAAGACAAGGAAGCAGCACAACTGAATCCACAAAATTCTGACGTTGAGAACTGTTGTCAGACAAACCACAAGGTACAGTGGCTGCAGATGGCGATGACGACGGGCACCCTGCTGTGCTAGACAGTGATCCACAAAGTCTGCATTCATCATGCTGTGAGTAATGCAACATTGCAAGATCGCTGACATGCAGACCTTGGCTACTTTCAATTGATCTGTCCTGAAACTCACCAACAAAATATGTTTCATCATCAGGAGAAATGTCGACATTCAGCACAAAAGCAGAATAAAAATTCACATCAGTAAAATTTGATTTATAGAATAACCGTCTAACACAAAATCACACAGAAACAAGTGCATCAGTGACGGACTGATGCATATCGCAGCATGTCATCACCGGACACCAGAATCAAAGTTCACCAAATTCGGGGAAGAAAAGTCCATTGGCTGAACCCTAATCATGCAAAATTTTGTGGTGATCCAACAAGAAGTGTCCGAGATATCTGCAATCAAAAATTTGTTCCCGAAAATATGAGCCAAAATTCACCAAAATCGCTTAAGACCTGCAACCCCTAAAGCCCCCATCATGCCAAATTTCATCGAGATCAGTGAAACCATCTTGGAGAAAAACGTCACAAAAATTTTTACACCATTCAATATTTTGACTCCCCAAAGGGACCCCATGGGCCAAAGCTCACCATTCTGAGTGATGGGGTACATCAACTACCTGCAAAATTTCGTCCCATTCTGACGACCCCTCTCCGAGATATCTGCTGCCAAACTTTGTCAATTTTGTATCATGACCCACAAAAAACACTACGATATGTCTCCGCATTACATGCAGCAACAATAAAATGTACTTATTTGAGATCTTAAGATCTTATGACACTAAAGGCATGCACAAAAATAACATAATTCACTGACAGTACCATGATGCTCCTACTGCATTAAGACAAGGGATGGATTAAGGAAACACCGGGGTACAATAATGGGTAAACTGCACTATCACTTTTCAACCAAAGTCTCAGCAGCTGCAGAAAAACCATGTAAAGTTTTGTGTATTGAAAAACGTTGTTAACTCCAGATGCATTAATAATGTTAGCACTACAACCAACAGACATTAAACCTCATGCTTTTTCATCATTTTAGGCATCAGTTATTAGCCATAGCTAAATGTTCCACCTCCGATTTCAACTGACAATAGTTGAATGCCCGTACATCAATAACATTTTTTTCAGTGGCACAAATTAAGTGCATAATGTCGTGCTCTGCAAACAGTATGAAATATTGGAATTTTTACCAGCACTAAGGCATATTCATCAGGCTGATGAAAAGTGAAGTGCCAATTGCATATTTTCTGAAGCCAGTAATAACGTGAAATGTGAGCATCACTAGCACGTGGACAGCAGGCTGCAGGCATCTGCCTAGAAATACAATGAATTAATATTAGAATACTTTTAGCATTAAACACACTTTCCAGTACAGTAAAAAGTCCTCAAGCAAGTAAACTAAATACGATACACACATAACTAATTTATTTAGGTTGGAAAAACATCTAGCATTCCAATACATCATTTGTTATAATACTGTGAATACAGTCAATATGAGGCATAGCAGAACTACGAAAAGTGTGATAATTTACCAAAATGTAGTACAGTTGATTTATCTGGCCCAGTATCCCACCAGTAGTGCTGCTTCTGTCATTCCTTTTGCTTATACTGCCGTATTGATAACTCAGTGCCACTGGGTAAATACAGAATGTCTGCAGCCTTGTTAACTGGCACATGAGTGAACTGGTCTGAAGCAGACAGTGTGGTATAACCATAACAGAAATAACACGCCCACTTACCGATCACTGATTGCGTCCAGTCTCAGGTATTCGGTTTAAAACTGCAACCCTGATCTCTTGACTATCCAACTGTCATTAAGTGGGAATGGAAAATGGAAAACAGAAGATAAAATAAGTTGAAAGTAGAGGAGCAAGGAAAAGAACTAGGCCTAATGCAGCAACATCAGATCCATGATCCTGATGATACTGACTCTGTGACCTTGACTGTGCAATCCACAGCGGGACCTAGAAAGAAGACTCCATAACATACATACCAGTGACAAGAATCAAGTGCCTGAGCCAAGTCTACTGCAGCGTCGACAATGCTGAACACACTGTAGGCACGACTGAGTGGAAAGCGTTCAGCCACAGTTGCTGTAAACCCGGACAATACTTCCGCAGATAGACGAGCTTTTATCACCAATCTGCAAGCACATCAGTTCCACACGTCCACATAAATTCACTTCCGGTTTTGTGGATAACATCATAGTTTTGCACAGTGGGAATAGGACACATTATGTATGGTTGTAACTCGACAATGGTTCCAACTAGACCTAAGGTCACTAGAAAACACTAATAGAAAGTCATAACTGGCGTATCAAATGTAACAATCAGCATGCATCTCCAAGGACTTGATGAAGTACGTAAAATCGACAACGAGGCGACTATTACCCACATTCAGGTAGTGTAACAGCTGAAACCACTGCATCAATTTCAACCAAATTTTGCTCAGTGATAAAGATCGAGTACCCATCATGGGTTGTGCACTAAGGTCAAAGTCTGTTGTCTATGACTGCCTTGTTCAGTATGAGTCCTGCACTTATTTTAACATGGTTAGTATATTACTAGCACATTGCAAAGAGAACAACGTTCGACCTGAAAGTGGTGAAAGACTTTGCTGCTGCTGGTGGTGGTGTTTCCACTGATGAATGGTTCGAACAGGTAGCATGGTTATTTGGCATGAGATGTTTTGACATTTCGCTGAACACAAGGACGTAACTCCATGACAACCGGTGATCCACCGAACTCTTCCTGCTTTGATTATTACAACGCTTCATTGACGAGCTGGCGGCAAAATGTGACAAATCGATGAAGAAAGTCCGTGGCAATAGCAGTGCTTCGCCGTACTTTACACCGTAAGTTTTAGACAACACATCACGACGTAAGCTTGACACTTTAACCTAAACACTCAGTGCACATACAGCACTGGAATGAACAGAAGAAGATAAAAATTTAATCTACTGTTAAATTGTGAACAACAAGCAGACAAGCAAACAACATACAACAGAAATATAAGTTTACAAAATAATTAAAATTAAACAAAACAGAAGAATGGGAATAACCAGGCTAAAAGTATTTACAGTAAACAAAGACAGCTAAAAAATCTACTGTCATGTGCTCTGTTGTTGTGCACACAAATAGAAAGCATCCAGTAGAACATAAACTGCAGTTACCTTAAGAGCAGCACTTCTTGAGGGTTGTGCGAGGGTTCTGTTGCTGTAGTGTCCTTCCACTTCTTTTCCCCACACTCAGTGGAAGACACCTGGTCATGGTTCAATGAGACATATGCCGAATTCAGCACTCTACCTCCAACTGGTTCAGCATCAGTCGAACAGTGACTGTACAGATCAGCAACATGCTGCCTACTACATCTCGCATTGTCCTCACACTGCTCGAAAGCGACATGTGTGAACTTGGCCAGTGACTCATCTGTCAGAACTTGAACGAGACGCCAAAGTGACGTCTGATGACACTCTGCATCTTGTCCTTTCTTCCGGTGAACGCTATCAGCTCGTTGCTGGTGGCTGATTTCTTCAGATTCTTTTTGAAAGACCTTCTTCTGAGATTGACTTGTTCTAATCTGTCCGAGTTCAACTGCCAAATTTTCAGATAGTGGATGGTTTTCGTTCATTGGTGTGCTCATCGTCAAACAAGGTTTGGATAAGTTCGGTTGATTTGTGCGTCGGTTTTGGTGCTGCTTACTTGGCGCAGCATTGCTGCATTCATATCGCACATAATCTGTTGCTGAACGTCCTCGGAAATCGTCCAGTCTCTCCAGCCATCTAAATCCACTTGATCTTCCACCTTTCCAACGCTCTTTCCGAACTATTTTATCACCTACAAGTCATTAACGTGTAATGTTTCAGGTTATTAAATATGACATGAACCGAACAAGTAAAAACACAAACATGCAAAATGTGGCAATTAGGCTGTTTAACAACTTCAAGAAGCAATACTGCCTGCTACAGTTACTAAAAATATGTAAACACTTGCCAAGCAATTACCAGTACTGCTGATTATTTACAAGAATATTGCAGTATCATCAAATTCAACAGACCTCGCCTCTGCATGCTGTAAAGTTTGCTGGCATAACCACTAGTAGAAATAACATATTCTATGTGAGCACATTCATGTGACCTGTAAAAATCATAGCTTAAAAATGATACTGTTACTGCTTCCAAACTACTTCCAAAATCACGCCAAACCACATTCAGGCTGTATCTCATATTTCAACTGACAACTTATAAATACAGTCTGCCTTTACTTGGCAGTGATTCTGCTATGAAAACTTGGTCAAGCAATTAAGTGCTAAAACAATCAACACAGAAATATAGAGGTAACCACCACGACCACATATACGAAGTAATTATTATATTAAAAGTACCGAATAAATAACTAAACTAATTACCTAAGCAACTTATAATGAAGAGGTCAATAAAATAGCACATAATCTGCTGTAAAATGCACAAAATGATGTACAAAAAATTTCCCTATAACAGAAGAGTGACAATTTTGTTAAGTATGTACATAACTTGGCATGTTTCTAATTATCAAAGAGAGCTCAAGAATGAAATTCTAATAAAAGTAGCAAATATAATAAACACACAGCTCTCTGTAACTGATTTAAAGATCAGTGTAAGTACTACCTTGTTGGTTTACAATGACAGTAACTCCTGTTATCACTTTCATCATTGTCATCATCAGAATCAATGCTATTCTGATTAATTTCTGTTGCTGTTTCTGTCACTACTGAGCAGTTCCTTTGCATTGCAGTAGCATCTTTCCATTTTCTCTGAATGCCTCGTACATGTGTCTTTGTTAAATTTTTTCTTTGTGCTCCTGACTGTTGCTGCACTATCAAACTCTCACTCTGAGGACATGAAACAAACTCGTGCGAATACCAAAAACCAAAGTCTTCTTTCACTTTTATTTTCAAATGTACATCAAATTCCAGAACGTTTGATGACACCATGTATATTTCATTCAAGTATGGCAACAAGTATTCATGAATATTCCACCTGTGTAGCTTACTCAAAGAGTACTCAACAGAATAATTTGCCATCTCAAACATGGACTGACATTCCACAAATCTTGTTAATGTCAACAAAAGCTGAGCTTTTTCACTGTTAAATGAAATCCATGTAGAATCTCCATCAAACAGACAGTGATGTAGTTGATCAATCATATTGTTGATTGTATCAGCATCAAATCTGAATTGCACTGTTCCACGCTGGCATTTATTGATCAAGGACTTGTCACATCGGCGAAGTGTATTACCAGTGTTCAAACCATGCTTACTTTTCTTCAGTACCATAGCAACTGCACATACATGATTATACTCACACATATGGGTACATTCTAGCAATCATAAGCAGGATTTGCCAACCAGAGTCTCACTGAACATAGGTTTAACAAACAGTTGTCTCACTGGTCATGAAAAAAGCATCTACATCCAGTTTTAGTGACAAAAAGGTAAGCTACTGAAGAGGGACTGCATAATGCAATATACCAGCTGAAATATTGTCAACTGCTGCACAGCTGTATGAAAGTCATAGATTGTAAAATGATTTGAAAAGACTTGCAATAGGTGCACGACCTTGAATGACACTCAAGGTCATTGGAAATGCCATGATTTGATACATCACTTTCTATAAGCAGTCTGCAGTAACACCATTGCTGTCTTGCACCATCTTCAAGATATTTCCATTTTTACAGTGTATGCGAACTACCTGCAACTTTGAGAAGTCCTTCCGTTTTAACAAGACACTTAAAATTACAGGTTGTGTACACTTTTTACTTAACAAATATCTTGGCTAATATGTGCTATTAATGTAAAACTTAGCAGTTATATGCATCGGGCTTCAGTTAGGAGTAACCACACTGGAATTTAACTAAGGCATTTGGCATCAGAAAACTATAGATTCTCTGGGCAATTGTACATAGTTGTTTGCATGATGAAATGTTTAGCCGTGCTGATAGATCTCCGGCTTGTGACAGACAGATGACAGCTACACAGGGCAGCACAACCTGACAACCACACTTGTTACTTTTCCACTGCAGTATTAATAGCACTATAAAAAATGACTGATCTGTTCTGTTACTATGCAGCCAGTGTAAAAACTTAAAGTAAAATTTCTCAACACAACTGACGGACAGACGAGGATAAAAGTCAGATGTGCAGATCTGCAGATTTGCGGATATGGCATGCCTCACTCACATGCCATATGGAATCTTACAGAACAGTGGGCATGGTCAACCGCCTAGCTGGGTCTGTAACCTGTGACAATGCCCGGCTCAGTTAATTGTGCAGCTGCTCACAGCAGGGCATTATTATAGCCAGTCAATGACCACTGCCCATAACAGCTGCTACTGGCAGCTGCACGGTTCACTCAGCATGGGCAGCATGCTGGACACCGCATTAACCGGGCTCAAAATAGAGAAACTTCGTTCACGCGATGAACAATGCTACCACTACGCCAAACCGCCAACTACATCTAAACACCTAAACATCCGCACATCCGCAGGCCCGCGCATCCGCATTTTACCCGTATTCCCGATGGACATACTCGGCGCCGTAAACTCTTGGAACAATACGGTGACACGCTGCGTGTTATTATTTGACGCGTTGCCTCGATGACATCCCACAAGCCGTCCATCTTGCTAGCGTTCTAAACCGTCCGTATCCAACAAGCGTCCAAATCACGCATGTAAATCCATCTTTGGTCGTTTATTTCTGACAACTACTATTTCACGTTGAACGCGCGCACTTCCACCGTTTACATCATGTTGCTATGGTGATTGGCGAAGGTGTCGTAAATAAGTAAACCGCCAGCTTCATAACATATAAGCAATGAGGGATGGACGACGTATTTGGCTACGCTGTATCCAACCAGAGTATTCCAGCAGTTAATATAGCCTAGAGTGTGATAGTTAATTTCACTGCATTGTGAATTGTGATAGGCCTACTGTCAAACGGCCGTGCGGCGCACTTGGCATCCGTGGCAAGTTGGCAACTCCAGATTGCGCAATGCGCACAGTTGATTGCTGCCAGTTTGCTGCACGTTCGAGGTTCTTTGTGCCTATAAAAGGCTCGTCTCAGCGACCTATTGGCGTTATCGCCGTCCAGTTTCCGTGCACGGCCGGCGTGGCCTCTTATACACGTACGTTGGAGAGATAAGTTGAACAGGTCTGTGACCGTTTATCAGCTACGTACCAAGTAGCGACTGTGTGGCTGAGCGTACTAAGTCTTGTTTCGCGTGCACACGTGCAGCAGCAGTAGCCAACAGCTGCAGCAGCAGCAGCAGCAGGGCCGGCAGATTGGCTTGTACCGTGCGTCATCATTGCTTCCACTTCCTATCAGTTCCTGCTTAGGCCTAGTACACGGACGGACAGAGCTACAGTGCATTCCACTTCGACCGAGGGGTGGCGGCGTTCAAACATGGCGCCATTCTTTCGGTCGCATCTTCTTCAACAAATACCGCGCTGTAATGAAATCAGCCGGCGTCAACAGCAACCTCGTGTTTTTTTGTTTGTCTGCGGTCGACGCCGATTGGTCGTACCCCGACGCTATCTGCTCGGCCTCATAGGTGGAGTGGAGACTGTGGAGTGAGTGAGTCGCTCCGTGCTGCAGGGCATGCATCATCGTGCAACCTGCTGGGAACGTGGCAGCTGAGTGCTGACTCAAGCTAGCACTCCTGCTGGCCAGTGCCACGCACGCAGCAGGCTCATTACAGACTACCGGCGTTACTCACAGACACGGAGGGCAGTCTACGCAGTCTCTGCAGTGCGTGAAATTGCAGCACAACAGCAGGTGAGAGAGAGAGAGACGCCCTGCTGTCTGCAGGACAGGCCTATCAGCTTTATTGTATGGTAATTATTCCGTCTGTTAGATGTAGTGTGATACTATTAATTACCGACCGCGTTAATTAGCACGGGGGCTAATGCAACCGCCTCCGTCTTTTTCCACTCTAACTTGACATTTTGCATGTGTATCGTTTCACGACCATAGCTCGATCTCATGTGATTAAAGGTAAAGGTCATAGGTCAAGGTCAAGGGTCGGAGTCGAGGGTCAACGCGGTCGGTCTGGCCGCGATTCTCAATCGATGACGGTTTTCTAGTTTCGTCTGTGAACGATGTAATCAGTGGCGGATCCGGGGGGGGG
>Ga0209782_1000980_pt1 | contig 14030 bp, 13 predicted proteins | sample WorMetmaBAHAMAS1_FD_187390 | JGI IMG/M metagenome (GOLD analysis project Ga0209782, IMG submission 187390) | Marine gutless worms symbiont microbial communities from Max Planck institute for Marine Microbiology, Germany - Inanidrilus... | ecosystem: Host-associated > Annelida > Digestive system...
CTTAGTGGGCAGTGCAATATGGTCGATTTTACATGAAGCAGCATCGCGCGGTCAATCGGCGTTAGCAGATATGCTTATAATTGGCCGTCACTGGCCCGTCGATCCTGACGACGTGACCGCGCACCGTCCGTCCGACAACGTCCCCTCCACCCGTGGAACGGCGTCCTGGATTTGAAATTCAGACTTCCTGACTAACGAACAACGAGGACAGACGGACGACAATAAATTTGTTCTGCGGGGGTGGGACCGCCCCAATGCCGCCACTTATCCGGCCCGTTAGGGCAGATTAGGAGCTACCCAAGCATCCCCGGACTGCACGCTGATTGGCTCCTGGCGGCAGACGTGGCCCTCGTGGAAGGACGCGTCCTCAGCCTGGGGTCAGTACGGTATGGCACGTCGGCAAATGTGGACGCGGTTTTGGAGTAAATAACAATTAGCCTGAGCAGTCATATCGATGTGCAGACCCTCAACATCAGCAGCAACAACACATTTTACGAGTAAACGTGTGATTTTCTGTCGACGGCGTCGGCAGCTAAAGGCAGCAGCTTACGGGTCAACCTAGTCCAACAGACCACGTCTCTCATGTTGCGCTATCACAGTATCTGCTGAGCATGCAACACACGTCAAGTTTTGGTGCGGCGCCGCACCGTACCGCTGCACTGCAATGCATCCGGTGTGAACGTTACTTAATCAAAGAAAAAACACCAATCCCGGTGCGGCGCCAGTATGGCCGGTGCGTGGTTCGTACTTGCCGGTGCGGCCGATGCGTGGTTTATACACACCTTTAGACTCCACAAACAAGACTTCACGACATAAGTCATGCACCTACCCTTTGGCATATTTCTGATTATTTTGAACACGTCGCTTTTGTCAATTAGCGCTTTAGCGCGAAAGAAATGCACGGCAGGAGGGAAATCTGTGATATTTCTGCGACCAGCGTCCAACTCCTTGGCTTTGAACTTCATAAGTGTAGCGTTAACACGAAGTTCTTCATCCGATAACTTCATCTTGCCTCCAATTCGCATCTGATACTCTTTATGTAGCATGCTGTTACGCAACCGTAAATATTCGTCTTTGTTCATTTGAAGCATATTTACGCAATGACTGAATATCTGCAATACTACTATTAAACGCAAAACTTCTCTCGCCGCCATGTTTGACTGAGACTGACAGCACGTGACCAGTTACTTTCACTTTCGATTTCATATCAAAACAACCTAACATTACGTAAGAACAAAAAAAATGCCCTTATCAAATGAAACTTGTTGAGCATAGATCATGGAATAGACTTGCCAGATGTCTCCATGCACGATGCGTCTCCATGTACAGTGGTCCAGAGCTCAGCGCTATGCATGTTCATAGACTCAATTCAATCGGCAGCCACGTTGTCCTTTGCCTACCAAGACGACGCCTTCAGTCCAGTCCTTATATGCCGTGGTTAGATACAATTATTGCATGCAGTTCATGAGCGGGCCCATTCTATGGAGCCATAGCGGTCCCCTCTGTCACTCACGCGTTGTCGTGGACATCGATGTGCAGGCGGCGTGCGACGTAAGTGGCGGCGTGCAACAGTAGCGACACCTGGTGAATGGCAATGTAAAATTAGGGCGTGCGGCGGCTCGCAGTGGCGAATGGGCCCAACATTTTTCAAATGCTTCATGTTTTAGATGTGGTTTCATGTGCAATTGTTCCACGCAACACGCTGCAATAATTACAGGCATTCCAACATGCCAGCGTGTTGCATGCAAAAATTGCACATGAAACCACAGCATTTGTGCATGAATGTACGCGGTTTTGGTGTACGCCAGACTATGCAAAGCTGTGGGATGCATTGAGTTATCTCAAAAACTGGACACTGCATGCAGGAGTGGTATCATAAAAGTTAACAAATAACTTAGTAAGTACATAAGTAATTAAGTGAAACTACTTCTAGGACTTGCACAAAGCAAACATTACTCCTTTCTTCAGACTAAATAACTATGATTATGATTCATGTGACTTGCAAAATGTGTTCTATTTTAGTACATGAGTATAGTGTAGTGATTAAAGAAGTGTAGTGTAGAAGCTGTCTACTCTACACCCGAGAACAGTCAGTGAAAGTCGACTTGTAAAAATCAACTTCACTTGTGGTCAGTCGAGGTGAGACAGTGATGCAACTTAACTTGAAATGCTCTATTTGACCCAAGTTGATTCTTTAGGGTCTAACAGATAGTGGTTATTACATTACCAGTATTAACTTACACGAATGTCCACTGTTACATCACAGTGGTTATTAACAAATTTGTGTGCAGGAGTAAAAAAGTCAAGACTTACAGTAAACAAACCAGTTGCATTATATCCAAAAATAACTTTCAGTTTAGTTACATATGGGAGTACAGCATAATTAAGTTCCAATCAGTTTTCTGCAATGTTTTTTTCTGGTACAATTTATGAGATATAATCTGTGTGGAAATACTGCTTTCCATGCCTATTACATTCTGCCTCCAAAATGATATTGTGTGATCATAACAGCCAACTTATATATAACAATATTTCCATATGATGCAGTTTTCTCCAGCTTCTCTGCAACAGCAGACTTTCTTTTTCTTGTTGCACTTTTTGACAACAGTAGTCAAACTCAAAACAACGGACAGAATCAAACATATTTCATCACACTGGCTACAAGATGAGTAGCTGGTAAATTTTATTTCACATGTCACACTTGACATACTGACTGCACAATTCAATTTCCAAAGAAGTGATGCAGAGCAACTTGACAATAATGAATACAGTAAACATTAAACCATTTCAAATGCCATACAAATAATAAATCACACCAGTACTATTTGTCATAAACAGTCATATTACTCTTGAACAGAATGATATCAATACTGGCTTACAAAATGAATGGTGAAAATAAAACAGATTTTACAAGTGTTAAACAGTTTGAAGTAGAAAGTGAACGCTCAGTAAGGTATAGATAAATGCGACAACTTGTCTCAAAAAACATCCAAACTTTGGCTCACTATAATTTACATAAATCAATTTTGATAATTTTTGAACAGAAATGTGGCAAAGCAAGTAAGCTATCTAATAATGCTAGATCTTATTTCAACTACTCTTAGCTGTTCTCAGATACATTGTAAGATAATTCTGTCTTTCAACAGGACAGCACATGTGTGGATGCATTACAGTTCAACTCCTTTATTTCTCCTGAGCTGTGTTCACAAACAGTTCAGATATTAATAATTAACATAAAAATTATATTATTTCAGACCCAGTGATTACAAAAGTTACAGGGTCGTACAGCAGTGTGATTATAAGTTGCGAGTCGACAATATTGAAGAAATCAAGCACTGACTGGTTAAGTATGGCAAAGGGTAATACAGTATTTGAGTAAAAAGATGTAATTTTCATGTTCTGCATTTGCCAGATAGTGCAAAAAAAATTAAAGCATCATCTAATTACTTACTTCTTCAGTAACATTTTTGCCAAAGATATGTCAACATTGACTGACGTGTGACAAACTTATAGCAAGTCAAAGGGGTGTTTGTTGAGACCGAGTGTATTTAATACAGGCACAGTATTGAAGCTGGCTAATATAAAGTCAATGACTAGCAAATACCACAGTTACAAGCACAGATGTATAACACACAGCAACAGCAGTCAGACTGAACATCAATAATCACATTATACGACATTACGAATCTATATGGATAATGAAATCTACAATTTCTGCACTCGGGTTATGACAGCAGCAAAGTATATACAGCTAATGCAAAAACTAAAACCATTAATGCCACAAGAATTCTGCCAACTTTTTAGCAACAGTCAATATCTTTCACATTCAAATGTTGCAACATTGTCCTGATAATGTGGCATTTGCACACAGACAATCTCCCTGTGTTCTACAACTATTATAGCAAAAAAGCAAAGTGTGCAATAAAGCAGGTGTAGCTACTTACAGCTTCAGTATCACTTATAAAGTCTATTTTACAGTACAGGGTTGTCCTACTGGCGGCCTGCGGGCTGCATCCAGCCCACAACCGCTTCTAATGCGGCCCGCGACCACCCTCCAGAGAACGTTGTTCACCGACATGTGAGTACGCCGACCACAGCGGCCGCGCCAGCCAGCAAAGTTGAAGCCGTCGTACGATCCCCAATGAACATGGCCGCCATCAAGATTGTGGCTGTTGACTTCATAGACTTATATTACATATATTCTCGGTTTACTTCAACAAAATGACGTCACTCTACCGGCGACCTGCTTGCGATGTTCGTTGGGGAGGATCTGATAGCCAATTGAGTCGATGGCTTCAAACGCTTCTGCTGTTTTGATTGGACGTAAGAAGTCTAGAGAATATTTAATATAATTGTCTATGACGCCAACTGACGATAATACATGCATTTACTACTTACTTATTTAAAAAGTCAAGTAGAGTAGATTTTAATAGAAACAAAAACAACCCACAATGACCAAGTTACATTACAACAGAGGCATCGATCTCTATGGGACAGGAGGACATGCCCCCCCTCCAATATTTATGAAGGGGGATGTCCATGGTAATGTCCCCCCAATATTTTAAAAGTGATGTCGTTTAGGCTAGGTTTATTTTATCAAGAAACAGCAACAACTGTTGTTTGTTGTATTTTAATGCAAATATAATGTGTAGTTTCACAAAAAAAGCTTCAGCCCCTACTGGGGCTCCGCCCCTGGACCCCACTGGGGGACTCTGTCCCCCAGACTCCCAGTTCTTTTATGTCCCCCCAATAATCCTGTGAGATCGACGCCCTTGCATTACAATTACACAGGTCAATATAACGTGTACGTTATTCAAATCAAAACATTCAAAAAGTCTCATTCAAACATCGCCTTGATAGCAGCCGATATTGCTTACTGGCCAGCCACACCAAGGATGAAATCAATGCGGCCTGCCATAGCCGAAAGGTTGGACAACTCTAGTATAGACCTTATTGCTCTTGGGATCCTCATACTTAGCTATTTGCTTGTTTAATAAGTCTGGTCTGTTATAAGTATGTTCTTTTTTACCAATGACTGAAAGCTTAGACTGTCAATTTCAATTGAAGTAATCAACAAAAAGAAAATCTGGATTGCATTTGCTATTCAATGCCAATCTATCACTGAACAAATAAACAAGATGGCAAACATGAAGACTTAACTAAATACTTGTTTTAAACTAAATCCTGGGACAGTGTAAAATATAAACATTGTTATTGCATATCTAAAACTAAAAAACAACTGCAAAGTAAGCAGATTTTACACGTAATTAACATTACACATATACAGAAATATTTGTGAGACAGAAAAGAAAGGTAAACAGTTTTCAGAGCTTTAACATCAGAGCACAACATCAATATCTAAAGATGTTCTAAGAATCAAATTTCAATGTGTAGGTTTGGAAGCATTAACAAATTTGTGACAACTAATTATGCAACTCGGTATTAATCTGTTATTTTATAATAAGTCAACATAATGCACTTTACATGTAGGCCTATGACAGTAGTATGAATATTACTGGAAATACAAACATCAAACAAAACACTAGACAAAGAAAAAATGTAAAACGTTTGTCACCAAATTTCCAATATAATGTGGTCTCACTGAAAAGGTGTATAAATGCAAATGCTATGGAAAGAACATCATTAAGCCATGAGAATCTACTATCATTGTGTAGAATAAATGTGATCAGTGCATCACTGACACTGAAGTCAGGCAGTGATGTACTTCTTGAGCACATATTAACGAGCTCTGGATGGACAGTATAAACACAGAATGTCACCTTCTGTGCAGTACTGCATTAGACATGTTACACTAAAATATCACAACACTACCAACTGTCTACTGGATAAGGGAGACTGGGGAATGCATCATTGAAAAACGGTGCAGTTATGTATTTTATAACACAATAAGTGCAATAAACTACATCAAAGTGAAGTCAGTACCCTGATAAGTTATCAAGGCTACAAGTCAGGGTGCAATGAACATTAAAAGCACTTAATTCATATCTTCTCCACAATTACCAGATAACCAATCAGCAAACAGCTGACTTGTATTTCCTTTCAATGTCCATGTAAACTGCAGAACACCAAAGCATATGCTTAGTCAGTTGATCCAGTCAACATAAATGTCAAGGCCAGGTCACAAATGGCCACCCACTCAACATTATAAGCAACGGAGAAATTAAAAATCATCAAAATCAGCATGAGACATATAGTCTAGTCAGACTTGAATCTTACCAGACACATGGAGCCTGATCTGGTAACCAGATTTTGACATTCATCCTTTCCTAGGATACAGTAAATCATCACACTGATAATGACTGCAGCACATCTGCAGTTGTTAACTAGCAAATAACGTACAGAATGGCTTACACGTGAAAAGACAGCCATGGTGCTATACTACAATAAGTATTAAAAACTAAAAACAGAATAGCTTACAAAAGAAATGAGAAACACTATGCAATTGCACAATTAGTACTAAAGTCTAATACAATAATGGAATAAACTGTATTGGGACTGACTACAATATTAAAGGACTGCAATATGTAGTTAATATAAGTTCACCTATGCAAAACATCTCAGCAATATGCAGTACATAGTTCTTTGTATATTCTTTACATATCCTTCAGCTCAGGACGCCACCGATGTAATACAGGAAGAGCTTTCAGTCTTCAAAAACCAATTCAAATTAACTCCAAAAGATCTCTTTTATAGAACCAGGCACAACACAAAGTAATTAGTAAGTAAGTGAGTAAATATAATTGGTAAACATGCACAATGGTCAGAATATTGGGTTGAAAGGCCTGCTGGAAATAGTGGGTCTTGTGGTGATGGCGGAAGGTGTCAGGGCTGGTAGACATTCATAGGGCTAGAGGGAAGAATACCAGATTGTAGGAGCTGTTAGAGGTCAGAATGGAACCAGGAAAATGTGGTGTCATAGGTACGAAAACTGATATGAGGCGGAAAGGAGGATGTTGTAGTCTATGGTGTCGAATTCTGCACTGAGATCGAGGGAAAGGACAATAGTGGATCTGCCCGAATCTGATGAGAGAAAAATATTGTCCAGGGTGTGAAGGATGGATGTTTCAATGGAGTGACAGCGGTGTTAAGTCGATTGATGCTCATTGAAATTAGGTGATAAATGAAATAAAAGGTTGAATGCAGGCTAAAAAAGCCATTCCAGAATTTTTGAGATGAACTCCACATTGGAAACAAACCTGTAACTAGAAGGAGTGTTTATCAAGAGAATACTATGACAAAATAAATACACCATTGTTGCGGTGTATGTTTGTTTGTAAGCATTGTACAGACATGCATACAACAATATATTCACAAAATACTGATAACAAAACTGTTATAAAATGTATACAAACACCAGTTTAACAACCTACTCTTCCACAACCTGGATAAGCTACATCAACAAAGTAGACTATTCAGAATTTTGATTAACCAGTTATTAAACATCATCTTAAGTCTCCTCTTTTTAAACTTTATTTTAGTACTTAGTGTTGTGTGTTTCAGTTTTTACAGTGTGAACTATGTAAATCGCCAGCGGACAGTTATTTTTTTGTAACTAATGTGAACAAAATAACTAAATTAAAGTAAAGTAAAGATGATGGGGTGGCAGTGGCATCAGATGACCATATGCAAATCATTTTACTACACTCTGACAAACAACCATGCCAGCAACTCATCACATTTTTTACAGGCCACATGATCTTCCTAACACTCAAACATGCAAAAAGGACTGAACGCAAATGTACTATGCACCCAACTACAACAAGACCAAAACTTCAAATCCACCAAATATAGCTCAACAGAACCACATCTTATTTTAACCAAACTAACTGCTATTTACTTTAAACTCCATAAACTAAAACAAAATATACAGCATACTTTCTGTGATATAACACCTTTTAAAAATCAGACTGTCAAACTTCAAAACTTTAATATCTGATATGTGCTTGCCAATTATTTACTGAAAAGTTGTCACTGACATCAAGGGGCACCCGACCATGAAGAAATGAAAAAGTGGAAATTTAGTGACCATAAAATCCATCCATTTCATTCATTGTGGGCTTCTTGTTGCAGTAATTCCATTGCAACTCCGACCCAAAAGATTTGTTGAACTGATGTCTCTGCAAGTTGCACTATCAGTTACACAATGTTTATGCTGATGATGTTTTCACATAAAAACAGAATGTTATGAAAATTTTATAATTAAACTGTTAAAGCAAAAGAAATGTTACAGTGCAAAATAGAAAGTTATTTAAAAAATCTTATTATAGGCAGTGGACTGGTTTATCACTAGATCAGCCACTGTAAGTGCACAAGGAAACCATGTTTCTGCACTAGACAACAGCAGTACGGTTTAACACTTAATGAGCTGCAACGTAATTTCTACTGCTGGGCAAAATACTGAACTAATTGACTGTATTCTAAGTACAAGTGACGTCACAATAACAACATCAGCTTCACAAAAATTTTAGCATACATCACCAATTAAATTCCCTACAAAATGTATATTTCGGATTTTTAATATTTAAAAAAGACTGACAGAATGATGCCATTTTGTAACTTATTTATGGAACTATGCTCGTATAATGTACAATAACATAAAATGTATAATAAAAAGCATCTGTGAGGTCCAAAGAAACAGAGGTACTGGAGACAGTACATATGGACTAGGTTAGAGAAAACAAATGATGTTAGCCATTGTATGACCAATAATAACAACAGTAATGGAGCTTTAAAATAAGTAAAACAAGTCTCAGCTGATGCAGATGGACCTGTGCTACTTACTGTGTCATGTCCAATCACCCATCGCACTGTACACAGAGTTCAATGCTGAGTATGATCAACAGGTGATGTTTGCAGTCAGCTGTTGACAGCATTTTGCCACCATGTCCAGTGCCCACTATTGCCAAGTGATGTCAACCAAAGATGTTTGTCGTCTGTTTATCACACTCAGCGATGGTTGACATGCTATGGCCAAATTTTCTAAGTCAATTGGAACATAGTTCCAGACGAATTACCCTATTTTTGGAGATACCATAATTTCTTTAAAACTCAGTGTAGGATAAGGCCGGGAAGCATGTATGCCAAAAACTAGCTTGATCCATTCAGCCAATTTGTTACATCACCATCACCGGTAAGTCACATACATACAAACATATACACACATGGACAGACACAGGCCCATAGCATAGCATCGCACTGGTAATACCAACAAAAATAGGATCAGAACTTCTCACATTTACGATTTTCAGTTCCGTTAGAGCTTCTTGATATGTAGCATATCACACAGCTTTTTACTACTCCATGTCACTTAATCACACGTCTTTGTACAATAAACCGTGACAACTACAAAATAACAGAAAAATAACAGAACTGTAAATGCACAATTTCATGTGCACATTTTGTATTAATACTATAAGTTCTTGCATGTAATGGCCAGCAACATATACAGCTCAGTGTACCGGTAGATTATTACAATGCATTCTGTGCAGCAGCTGCAGTTAAACTATGAAAACGATAGTTTGGCCGAGCTGTAGTTTCAAATGCAGCCATCTGCACGGCATCAGAAGCTGTGCTGTCTGTTTCATCGGCTACTTCGTCAAGTCGTGGTGGAAATGCACGGACATAGCGCGGCTGCGGACGTAGAACACTTGCAATTCCAGCATCCAGTCTATCATCCTCTTCCTCCCCATCTTCCTTCTCCGGCGTCACCGCTCGTGGAGTTGTGCCTCGTGACAGAAACGTATACACGCTGCCAGTCGTGTTGGTTGGGCTACGAGACGGTGACACCGAGTGACTCTGTGAAGGAGTGACGGGCATTGACTGCACCATGCGTGATCTGGGCGATCTGCCGTACATCTGACTGTAGGCGCGTCGCCGGCATGGTGTGTTCGACTTGTACAAACAGCGTTTCATGACCTCAGAAGAAATTCTTCTGCACTGGGCATCATCCTGCAGTGTCATCAGTTTTGTTGGGTCCAATAAATTTTGCGTCGAACCTACACATCACATTTGATCGACAAACAAAAATATATTCATATATATTCAAAAATATACACATATACTCATCTTTATTTCACCAAAAAGGCAGTAGTAAACAAATGAAACAAAAGCATAAATACACACGTCACAACACTCGTATAATCAAAAATAAACTGAATCAAAAATAAGCCAAAAACACATACAAGCAAACCATAAATATTAGAAGGGCTGAAAGCCTTGATTAGCTGAGTTTTCATTTATAATGTAATCTGGCTCAATTGGTATGAAGCACTGGTTGCAAATAATGAACACAAACTATTTTCAGATGCAATAATGAACCAAATAGCAGGCTAGATAATACATTCATATTCGGCCAAATAATATCGTAAAAATTAGACCGACAGAAGTTACTCGAATGGAGTATGCACTGCAGCAATGTCACGCAAACAGGACTATAGTAGTATGAGCAGCAATCTCAGCAGCAGCAAGTGCTATGCTCTAATAAAAAAGTAAGTTTATTAACAAACCAGGTAGCTCATACACACAAAAGTACAGTATGCACACTGTAAGCTGCTCAATGCATCATGCCGAGTTGCTGTCTGCAGTTAATCACTTTGCTCCGGTAGGGTTGCGCAATATTGTGATGAGTATGTATATTTGCTTGTCTGTCCACTTGCATAACTCAAAAACCACACAGCCAATCTTCACCAAATTTTTGTGCATGTCATTCACGGACATGACTGAGCACTCCTCCAATGGTGTTGTGATATCTTCTGTACTTCCTATTTTACAGATGACGCCACTGTCATGCATTAAGCATGATGTTACGTTTATGAGGACTTCCCGATGTGACAGTAGGCCTACCAGCCGGGCACGAGACACTTGGCGGCCCACCAGCTTGCAAGCAGTGTTGCTGTCCACGCAGCCAGGAACACATGATGTCAGCCAGGAAAGGGCTTGCCAGTCGACTTGGGGCAATCTCAGTACTTTAGGTAAGCAGTTAGCAGTTTAGCCAAGCTGCCACTATACCGTGGCTCTGTGGCAGCTTGCATTTAGGAGTCTGCCAAATGGATATCACGATAGTGGATGAACTTCACATTTAGTACACAGGTTGATTATAGTAATTTCCAGCCTCTTGACAACAAATTATCTCTGAAAGGGGCATGATTATGCCACATGACCCATTTTAAATTTTGGGGCCCTATTCATATCACAGGAATGGCAGAAGGTAGAGTTGTAAAATTATGTGCACAGGTAGGTAGGCTATGTCAAGTCTTTCCAACAGCTGACAAATCACCCCCAAAAGGGATGTGGTTATGGTCACATGACCCATTAAATATAAATGACTAAAGCTAGATTTCAAATTTTGTACACTGGTTTGCCATTTTTTTGCCACAGAACATAACATATTACCACCAGGATGATAAGCTATCCGTTGAGTGGCCGAGGTCACAGTCACATGATTCTTTTAAATTTCTAGAAATAAGTGATCTAATACATAAGAAAAGATGCAAGTTAGAGACAGAGTTACAATGGAAGACAATTAGGAAATCATATTATGGCTATCAAATGGCATGACTGCCAATAACCTTGATAGTTTGAAGGTCACTTTCACTCTCTGAAACCTTTGTAATACCCAATTACCCATAACTCACAATCTCATATATACATATATAGCATGTTTCAACTATGATGTTTTTACACATAAATCAGTAAGTGAACAAGTCTTGTGATTTAAGCTATTGTAAGTGAAAAAGTTCTCAAGGTCACAGGCAGTCATGCACACTTCATTACCTCCAAAATGGTGCTAGATAGAAATGTGATGACAGGCCACTAACAGAAAGTGATACATGACCTATCTAATAGGAGGAACTGTAATGACATTGGGTGAACTTAAAGGCCATTCCTCATCCCCGACTGCAAGCTTTTTAAAATGAGATGTTTCATAGTTGCAAGATTTCTAGTGACAAGTGCACTACATGGTCGTTCTGCAATAGCACAGCTTCTTGTAAATTGTGGCAGCAATCTTAGCTATTAAATTGCCTTTCTATATTTCAAACAGCTTCAGATCATCATACTTCTCATAATTTGTTACAAAGTATGCACAACACAAACACAAATTAAGCTACAGTAGATCAGAAAAAACTAGTTCACACAAACAAATGTCTGCCTATTATGCTACACAACCTGTTATTGATGCCAAACTTGCGCTGGAACCAGAGTGTTCTTTAACTGAAGTAAGAGCAGAGAAGCGTGTTCGATACGACAAAAATGGTTTTAACCGTCCAGACCATACTAATGGGTCACAATCAGTGTCACCCGAAGATGCAAAGCTTGCTTCCATTATCGCATTCACATCATCTACGAACATAAACGCCATGACCAACCAAAGTGATACCATTTTCTTGTTCCCAATACCATTATATGAAAAAAAAGTATTCAAAGCAATAACCATTAGTGTCATGCAATATTAATTTCATGTTGTATAGACTGCATATTTACATGCAGAAGAAAGTGCTTTCTGTTACAGCATTCACTGCTATATGAAATACGATTATTTGCACTATCCACTTTTCAGTATATATTTTTGTAGTCCTGTGAAGATTCTGGTTTTTAACAGACAACGGATTTTTGTCAATTTTTTATAGTTAACATTGACAATATCAGTTTGATGCAATTTGATCCAAAATGACATCCAATGGCTGCATCATCAATGATCCTCTAAAGGTGTGAGCACTGAGAGGCGAAGGGGAGAGATCATAAGAAGCATGCATCTAAGCATGGCATGGGCAGACACTGCTATCTAACAACTATTGTGGTCCATGCATGATCTCTCTAGTCTCAGCATGAGAGGAAAGAGGAGTGAGATTGTGGGGCTGGATTAGTGTGGCAAGTTCAGCAGTGACTTAAGCATAAGCAAAGGTGTCAACTGTTCGCCATTCACCGCTTGGTTCCACTGACCGACAGTGATTGCAAGTCGGTGACACTAATTAACGTTGGCATCTGCGGCGGCGGAGAAGGGAGGCAAATCGCAGTTCCTGGAATCGCAGGAGACGATGGCCATCAATTGAACATCAATCAATGTTGCATGGAAGTCACTACATGGATCTGAACAATTATGACACACACTGATCAGACAGTGTATGTCAGCTGAGTGTCTAGCTGCCACCGGTTGTCTTCGATCTCAATACTCCATTCAAAATTGATCGTTCGGTTATGCAAAATCACCTGCTCGATTATGCATGCAATAATGAAAAAAGACCAAATTTCAGAGTCGATCTTCATAATCATCAGAGCACTATATTTTTGTTAATGTAATATTTATCAGACACAATATCACCTGTAAAACAAATTAATGAAACCTCTGGCTGCTAGCATCTTAGGAAATTAAATATGTATACATAATTAAAATGCCAAGACTTTTTACAATGACAACAAATGAATTTACTGATGTAAGCATTTCTGTGATAAAGTAACAGTGTGGCTTATCAAACATTATTAAACATTATTTATTTACTTAGAAGAAATTCACAGCTGAGAGCAGAGGTGTCAGCCATCACTGTTACAAAATTGAAAATTCTGCAAAATTTCAGAAAAACTGTCAGTTATAAAATGCCGACCATGCAGCCGCAGTCATAAAACTACAGCTGTAATTCAGAATCAAATTTTCTTAACTATAACGAACGAAGAGAAAATTCTCTGGTAATTACCTTAATAACTTCAAGGTCAAGTAGTTTAAATTCTTCTATTTTCTCAACAATCGCGTTAATCTTACTTGGTGCATATAAAATCTGACTATTTCTATTATGCCATCAGAAAGTTGACTGATTACAAAGGAAAACAATAATCAAAATCAGACCAAAATACAAAATTTTATGACTATCATAAACAAACACGCAAAGAATATAAAATTTAAAGTCCTACGAGTTTTATGATACTAAGGGCCGGTTGCACCATCCATACTTAACTTAAGTAGCCCTTAAATCTCCAATTAACTCGGACTTAAGTGGAGATTAGTATAAACGCGTTGC
>Ga0209782_1000981_pt1 | contig 14030 bp, 8 predicted proteins | sample WorMetmaBAHAMAS1_FD_187390 | JGI IMG/M metagenome (GOLD analysis project Ga0209782, IMG submission 187390) | Marine gutless worms symbiont microbial communities from Max Planck institute for Marine Microbiology, Germany - Inanidrilus... | ecosystem: Host-associated > Annelida > Digestive system >...
TACGATTTCACGGCCGACCTGACTGGAATCGGAGATAGATCAGTGTATGAAATATGTGAAAAGTAGTTTATTACGTTGTGTTATATTGATACGGACATTGAGGTGTTTAGCACCTGCGTCCGTTTATACTCGTTGAGTTGAGTTGAGTTGAGTTCAATCATACACGATGGAAATTAATAGGTGACGTGTAGCCGTCTGGTGGAGAGAGCGGTCAGAAAAAGTGGCAAAGAAGACACAGTGTTTAAGAATCGACTCGATAAACATTGGATTAATCAAGAGGTTTTATTTTACTTTAATGCCAATCTAACCGGTTCTGGAAGTCTACCAATTTGTATATGATTCAAATGGTAAAACGCGGGATGCGGGTTTGACAACAGGTGAAATGTGGGGCAAAAGTGTGGTGTGGGTAAGGTGCAGGCCTTAAAAAGTGCAGGTAGATCTATGCTGATGTGGATGTCCTTGCCTACGTGCGTGTGTCTGCATAGTGCCCTTTTGTGCTGTTATTCATTACCAGACCAGTACAATCGTGTATTGTGCGATTGTGGCTTGTGTATCGCACTTCGCACAATTGTGGCCTCACATTCGCGCTCGCGTGATTGTGACCTGTGTATTGCGCTTCGCTCTTGTGGTAACAGCGCCACAATGCGGCCAGACGGCCGCACCTTGCCGCAATGCAGAAGCCACAGCTGACCGGCCTACATGGCCCATTAGGCCCTTGGCCAGCTAGGCCACCAACCCAGCCCTGCCCGGCCTAGTCAGGCCTGTGGCTCTGTGTATCGCGCTTCGTGCTCGTCACGCAGACAAACAACAGATCTGCCCACGCCTTACACAGGAAACTTAGAAGCCTATACAAACTATGCTAACAAGTGTCCAAAGTAATTAGGCAAAAGGCAATAGATGAAGTTTGACCAATGACCATGTGATTTATAAAATATACAGTGGCCAGTGATAAGTTTTCGACAACACCAGGCTGTTCTATATAATTACTGGTTTAATATCACCAGCATTGGAAATTGCAGTATTTTGGATGTCTAATACTTAAATGGTGAAATCCAAAACGGCGACAAGAAATGGTTGGATTGTGCGAGGCTTTCATCATCATCATCGTCATCATCATCAGTATTTTTAACGTGGCCGAAATAACAGGGTTATTACTAGGTCCACAGGAGTATAGGAGACGAGTACATATAGTCTTTCAAGCTGTTATTTTGTGCATGATACAATACATAATTACAATACAATATTACGTCAATATTAAAATGCAGATGTTAGAAGCGTTGCCATCTCATTAGCAGTTATGCAGTTAGTGTCTGACGAGCATCCGCTCCCCCTCAGTCACCGCCACCAAGATGTGCCACTTGTCACATGATGACAGAATCAGCATGTGTCTGTCAGCTGATGCAGAAGACCACCAACAATGTGATGGCGAACACTCACATTTTTAACAGCATTGGTATCATCCATGGGCCACCACTGATATTTCTCTGCATGCTGTATTTAATTAGTACATATGAGCAGTGGTGCTGTAGATCGGACATGGCTTGATCTATCTATCAACTTATTTATCAGTTATGACTGGTTGCAAGAAGCATGGCATGTTTCGTTGCCATTCATTACTGGACTTGGTGTACTATCTTAGATAGTCCAGGCAACGTAAAATTACTGAGTTGGTTAGATCCGATTTTCCAGCTGTGATAAGGACAGCGGTGTGACATCAAGCTATCATCCTCGTCACAGCAGGACGTTGGGATGAAAGATTGCTCAGCAGCACTCCACAGGCCTGTGAATGGGCAGCACATTTCGTGATGACACTGTTGAGATCCAGAGATTTTGAGATGATTGTCGTGCCTCAGTCTGAAACAGCTTCAGTGGAGACCCCACACCACGAACAAACACCACTACTATCGCTCGTGCACATGCTTACAGTGGCAGTTGAGCAAATGTTGACATATAGGCCTACATCTCACTGCTGTTGTTGCATGCTGCAATGAAAGCTGAACTGACGGTTTCTAGCATTAGCATACCTGGGCTGAAATGTGTTATGGAATGTGGATGCATGCCATTTCTTCATTCTGCAGTTTATTGGTAGTATGACTAAACCTTTGGTGACTGTTTCCATTGTTTGTTACAGTAATGACAGGCAAAATAAATGGTTGCTGTGGAATTGATCTAAGCAGATTTTCTATTTTACAAAAGATTACAAAGCATTGTAGAGTATCTGTATATTCTTTATACCAGAAATCAAATGATGGCTTCATTTATTCATCAGTTAATTAATTATAAAATTGAAGTGATTTATTGATTACTTGTTTAGTTTCAAAGAGTTCATAATGTAGCTAAACTTGTGGCCAGTTTATTGCTCTTATTTTCTAATTTTGGAATATAGTTCTATTGTTATTCAAAAGACTTATTTTATTTGTAACACTGCACAGAATTTTTAGTAAATGATTGCTGCTGAATATTGCTTCAGCAATGTTTTTGTTATGTTGCCAGCGTTCAAAGGTTATACCAATGAACCGTGGTTATGAGCCAAGTCGCGTGGTTCACCTGCGTAATCTACCAGAAGACATTGATATGGATGATGTTATGGAACTTGGGCGACCATTTGGTCCTGTCATATCAGCACTTCGCATCAAAGAAACACAGGTTCCAAAGTTGTCAATATGTGCAAACTTTATATGTGACTTAAATTCAGGTAATGACATCCACGGTTGAAGTTTACTTCAGTACAACAAAATTGAACAAATGGCATATTTCACACATAGTATCTTGCAGTCTAGCTGTTATATTGTATGCTGTGATATAGCGTGAGTTTGTTGTTAAGTTTGGCATGTTATGTTGCCCGTGTATTCTGTTGTGCAATACAGTTCATATTTGTGCTGCATATGTACCAGTAGTTGTGAACACATACACCGTTTTGACTTTGATGACCATTTTCCTGCTGGGGAGGGATTGCTGGCTGGTTTGAGTTGTGCTAGTTGGTGGCTGATGTCTGTTGTCTTGACTGTTGCAGGCGTTTCTGTACATGCAGGAACTGAAAGATGCGGAGGAGCTAGTGAATGAGTACAGGCAACATCCGCCAAAGATTGGCTGGCGAACTGTCTTTGTGCAGTTTTCACAGTACACACGTCTGGACGTCGGACAACGTAAACCAGATACACAGGTTACATGCGTCACACTGCAGCTGCTGCTTAACTGTCATTGAAGTGGTTACTTTCTCTTGTTAGCTGCTGCGTCGTCAGTTTTAGTGAAACTGTAACGACTGACTGATTGGATTGTCGTGTAATTTCAATTGATTGCGTTGTCACTCATATTGATTGGCAGCAAACGTTCATTCCGACACATTTGAATGAGTTGTCGGTTGGTCTAGTCATAGATACGATGATTGACAGATGGTTTAGTAGCTCATTAATGTTACTAATAGTTATTTTTGTTTGCTGTGGTTCACCGGTGTCACTAACTTGTCTGATATGATCAAAATGCATCTCGCTACATCTCAGGTTATGACTTCATGACAGCACAGAAATGTTTATATCATCATGGTTGCTCTTACTAGTACTGTTTGCCAGGACTAATGCTTTAATTGAGTTCTGTTGATAGTTTGGAAACTTGTTAGCTGACATCTGAGTTTGGCCGCTGTATTGCTGACGGAGATCTGTTGGGCTAGTCATTATGGCTTCATTCATCGGTGTGTGTGTGTGTGTTGGCAGGGTCGGTCAGTGCAGCACACCGAGCGACGTGCCCGTGATAGGTCAAGGGAGCGTAATTCCCGCCGGTCATCATCACCGGATTCCCCGCCATCACCGCCACTGCCTGACATCACTGTTCCATTCTACATGCTGCCGAGGTCCGATGAGCCTGAACTGAGCATTCCATCGACGTCGCGACCTCAGCTTGTGTCCTACCCAACCCCACACCTTACCAACGCAGCACGCGTACCTCTCATCTCGTACCCACTGCCACAGTCACATGGCAGCAGCAGTGACAACCCGGCTCCGCCGGACACTGTCCTTCCACAGCAACATCATCAACACCAGCCTCCTCCTCACTCATCGTCAGTTCATCTATCTCTCTCCACACTGTCAGTTTATGTTGTACGTAAACAGCAAATTGCTTAGATCAATGCACGTCTAAACTGCTGCATCTTATCGCCTACTGTTGATCAAACCAAATAATAGTGTTCATTGGCCCTTCAGTAAAATATTGTAATTTGCGGGGAATCAGGAAACTTGATGGCACTTTCCTCTCTTTTGTTATTGTTAAGCATGCCTCTTGTCAATTCTCCGCAGCATGCCATATGTAATGTGATCAATGTTTGACAGCCATGTTGTTATTTCGGACTGTCATCTAAACTGCTTCGTCAAGATGAGCCCATAAATGTCTCTTTCTGCTAATATACTTGTACCGTCTTCACAGAGATACAGTTTCTTTGAATTCTGTGCATTGTTTCTAATGCAGGTATTATTGTGTAATTCAAAATCCTAACATTGTATTTGCAGATTGAATATGTAGTTGCACCTCTGATCTGATTCAGTTTTCTTGCTGTTTGTTCATTTGTGGCTCTCTCATTTTTATCTTTGCTGTTGTAATCAGATTATGATTTCTGTATAAGACACATTTGTGCCAAATTGTAATAAACTGATTGTAGAAACGTCCAAATGTCACCCGCAACACCCTTGCTAGTTTACTTTGTGGCACGTTTTATAGACAGCATGGTATGATGGTACTCTTAATAATAAATTGCCCAGTCCCATCACTACCTGGGTATCTGAGCGTGTATGTGATGCCACCATAAAGTTATTATTATAACACTATTAAATAGGTAAAGTTCACCCACACTCGTTACCGTACCGAGCATTGGGCGGCCCAGAGCTGATCCCAGTGTACAGGCAGTCAGCCCGCAGATGACTCAGCTATCCACTCGGCGTTAAGCTGCTATTACTTTCCGCCAGGCCCTCATTTACTTCCGTAGCTTTCACCAGATGGCACCAACCATATACACGATAGCACACTTCCGATTCCAGCTCACTACTCATTTATCGAGCCGGAAAGGATGAAAGGCCAAGTTGGCTAACCTGTAGCAGATGGTTTACCCACAATAGTAGTCACCCATCAGCTGCAAGTCAAGCTGGGGACATGGAAAGTTCACCGTCCACAGACAGACGTTCTGCCACTGTGAAATGCAACCAACTTAACACTGTTGGATTATGGCTGAGCAGTGGTATAATAGCTATATTATTAATGAACGAGGCTTTCAGATTTCTGTTATTGCTGATCACTGTTAGTGTTACGAGCCCTGACATAATGAATGATGCAGTTATCAGTGCCGATATAAGGCCAGTTGTGTAAAGTTGTAATTTGTAATGCTGGTAGAGAACAGACACTAGGACAGATCTGTTACCGTCAGACACCTAAAAGACCAGAGTACCATATACATAGCGCATGAGGAGTGTTTATGGGTGCTCCTCGGCTACCTTACTTAGGCCTTGAGACCGTAAGACACTTCAGTTTGTGACACATGGTCAGTGCAACACCAGGTCTATGGTTACCTTCCCAGCCGTAGGGCATCACTGCCGTGTGATTGGTAACCTAATTACATATACTGCTTGTTGACAGAGGCATGTGTGTGAACAACTTGCCCAAGGTCGATATCTAGCAGCAAACAGCCAGGAGTCAAACTTGTGACATCATGAGTCACAAGCCTGCACCCTAACAACACAGGTCACACAGACACTTGGGTACCCAATGAACTGCCCAAATGGTTACCCAGGTAGTAAATTAACATTAAATAGATTACCTCGTTAAGGCAGCCCTGTTGGTCCACAAGAGTGAGATAGGCAGGCTAAGGTGAATGCCGGGTACGTTCTCAGCGGAGCAGTGTGAAGGTGTGATGCACCTGTCAATGGAAGAGGATACCGTGAGTTAGTAATGAGGTGTCACACTGTCTGTCTGTCTGTCTGTCTGGCTGTGGCAGCGACACAGTTGTCACTTGGTGAGAAGAAACGATGATCGCTGGCCAGTGAGTGAGTGAGTGAATAATTCCGTGCTGTGGGTCACACAGACAGTTTGCACCAGTCAGTCAGTGACACAGTGGGATTCAAGTTCAACTAGCTGCGTGACGTGGAGAATGGCTGTCCACCTGGTGTACATGTCTGTCTGTCTGTACTGATGAAGAGCATGAAATGTGTTGAACGTGGCAGCAGGTATGACGAACGTTTGTGTCAGCAGCCGTCATCTTATTACAGCAACTCAATGACGCACAGCATGACAAACCATCATCACCATCAGCAGCAGCAGCAGCATCTTTCTAGACAAGTATGCACTGCTTTCTTTAACTTTTTGTGACAATAAGTTGTTTGCTGAGTCACCATACATCATATCAAACCGTAGTGAATAGCAGCTGATGTGATATGAAATATTCTTCTAAGACTTTGACTGTGCTATCTGTCTGCAGTACCTACAGTTATAAACGTCTAATGTTCTAAGGTCAGTTATCTCAGTAAATGTTAATGGAAATTATGCTATGAATGTACAATAGAGAAGTTGTGAATAGTTTCTGTGATTAAATATAAGTCTTTAATATTACATCTGAACCTTCTTTAACCAAGGTACTCTTTCTAGAATCCCTTCAACAGGTGGCATACTGCAGCTGTACTAAATATTTGTTAATAACTGTTTAATGTTCATTAGTTGTATTACACAAAATATTATATTTATTTGTGTATTGAAACTTGAAACTGATGAATATTTGAATATTTTGTGGAGTTATTTAGTAAATTGCTGTGATTTATGTCTACTGTAAACACCACTTATTTACTACTGTATTTATGTTGGTAACTGTACTAATGACAAAACAGTTTAATTCCACCGAGTGATAAAAATCTGTGATTTGTGACATCGTGGACTGCACTGCACTGCACTGCAGTAACAGATGTTGATGTTTCATGGAGAACAGTGGATTGGGAAAGACGTTGATGAGTGTTGGATGGAGCTTACCAGCTGGTCATCTCAGGTGTGCGTTGGAGGTGAGCTAATGATGCTGATGTGTGTCGTGTAGAATGATGAGCTGGATTCAGACTGGACGAGCTGGCTACACTCTGTCATTGAACGCATTGCAGCTGACGTCGACGCAACTAGACACAAGGTTTGTGAAGTGTCACCGGCACTAGCAGTGCTAGCACTCTACGTACTAGCAGATGCATCACTTGAGCAATGTTAGTTTAATTAATGACAATCATGCATAACCTACAGCTTCTACATCTGTGTTCATATAAAATCACTTAAGCTTCTAATTATGAATACTAGTTTGATAGTTTATATAAATCTGGTTCATTATCTGTTATTTCACATCAGAATATCAGTTTGATTACTTGTTCACCTAGAAAAATGTACTTTTAAGTTTATAGCAGTAATTTTTAAACAAGACCAAATATTGAAACGAAATTTGCTGTATACAGTATATGGCCTGAATCTTACTCTGTAAACACTAAATTTAGTGATAAATCTATTATAATTACAGCGATAATGAATTTTTCATAAGGGATTGTTTTTTATTGGCATGCCCTGTAGAGTGGTGCCTTCTTCCATGTTGAATACCTGAGCGTCAAATACAGTACTTTGCATGTTGTTGTGTTGTGCTGAACGTAGTGTTCATAATGTAACAGTCATTTGCAGTAAGCACTTACATGTATTTGTTTCTGGTGCAGAAAATACCAACTTTTATGCATGTTGTGGAAAGAAACTGCAATAACTGAATGTAGCTGCTGCATTAACTGTGCTGCTGTTGTTTGTGTATTGTCATATATCGCATTATTAATGTGCTTAATTTGTACAAATAAATGAATACTGATGTGAACGTGATTATGTGCAGGCAACAAGTGACTTGCTGTCTTGCACGAATGACGCTGACATGCCGCTCGTTAACTCGCTGCGACGAGACTTTGGTGAACGCAGTTTGCCAGCAATTGTCAGCACTATCATCTCTCTACATGAGCTCGATGATAACCTCATCTCGAGCGTTGTGTGTCTGGATGCTGCGGCCGTCGGGTCGGTTACTCAGCTGTATTTGTCCATCGGCGTTGACGACTTTGCATCTATGTTTCTGCGCATTGCAGAAAACGTCCATGATAGGCGGACTGGGCAGACAGCGGTGAAACGCCGGCGATACGACGACGATGCTGATGAGAATGATGTTAATAACACTGCTGCTTCATCAGCAATGATGTACTCTCAACAGAATCAGTCATGGACGACGGCAGCCAACTATCAGACACAGCAGCTGCATTGAGTGACTAGTAATAACTGTCATTAATTCACTGACAACTGTTACATCTGGGAACAGCCACGTGTATTTTGTGTCTACATTGTTACAGTCTTTGCGGTTGCATACATTTCATTCATCTTCATTAGACTACATTGGGAGTGTACCGATAGCTCTGTAGCTTTGACCGCTTTCACACAGAATGACTAAGTTCAAATTTGTAAGTGTTAGATCTACTAACTGTAGTCTAGAAATCATTACTACAGTATCAGTCACTCACATTGGTCAGCAGTTATGTTCAGGTAATTCATTAGACACTGCAGTATTAAACTGTGTGAGCAAAATGCAGTGATCAAATGGGCTTAATGCAGTTTCCTTCCAGTTTCTAAAACTAAAAGTTCTCAGACTATTAGAAAGTATTAACTGGCTGTCTCAATTGCACAGAGCTAGCAACAACTAAAACAAGTGTCCAAAGTAACTTGGCACAAGGCTGCATCGCCACTGCAGTCCTCCATATTTACTTTTCACACCGTGTGACACCTTGCAGTGGTGAATGAACGCAGTCCTCCGTCACAAGCACTCGGCACGCAAACAATGTACAGCGCACTTATCCAGAACTATGTCCCCACACAGCATCTCACTCGGTGGCACCAGCTTACCTATGTGCCCAACACTGACACTCACGTAGAACATACATGCAACATGAAACAAAAGGCTGTATCTACACAGCCCCAATGTTATGTTCCATAGGCATTTTGATTGATGGTCTGTTTTTTTTCAATTTATTTCTCCCCAACAGCCACATAATCTATGCAACTTCCACCCCGTGTTGGTACTGGGGCCTAATGTGCCCTAGAAACATTGTAGACTGTTTACCTTATCACTCACTTCCTATTTCTGTATATATTATATTTTGATTTCTTATTGAGTTCTCCTTTATCTTTTCCTTTGAGAAATAGGCCCATTTGATTTCTATGCTGGATGTCGTAAGAGGCAACTAAACCTGGTTTTAGGTTATTTTCTTTTATTTTACGTTGTATTATTTTTTTTATTTTTAAGTTTGATGATTTGTATATCATTGATAGTGGTTGTAGGTTTAGTTTGATGTTAGCCTAGGTTTGTTATATTGTTGGTGTTTTTCTCCCAGCTTTGATTTTGTTCTCAGTACTAGCCAAGAGATTGGCTGGCATGAGTGTTACTGAAATGACCTAGTTCATGTGTAGTGGTACATTAAACCTTAACTTAATCATACAGTCAATGTCCGACCTCCGATCTATCTCCTCAGTTCCATCAGTGCAGACGTCAGTAATGACATTACCTCTGGCAGGTAGGTACAGTGTTGGCAGAGGAAATCACACTGCATGACTGGAGAAGGCAGTCAGAAACTAAAAGCTAATATATTAGTTAATCAGACTAGGTCAGTAAATATATGATAATCAAACTGCTTATGCAGTTAGGAAAACCTGGCATTTCAAAATACCAAATTCAGGCATACTGTTAAAACCCAGTAATTTTTGCTTGGTACAAAATTTCGGCAAATTCAAACCATAGCAAGAAAATGTTTGGTATGCACCTACTAGTAGTAGTAGACTGTGCACATGTGCGCTACATGGACGTTAGCATTGTTATCAGCTTCAAGTGCTGCTGGGTTCACTTCAGTAACAACTGATTTTCATCTGTATGGATATGATATATCATATTCTAGTTTTAAAAACTTATCTACGGAAAAAACTTCTCACTTTGTTTTCAGTCATGATTTGTTGATGTAAAAAACTAGTAAACAGTAAATAAACATCCACATTTGGTGTTTTATTGATGAACCGATCAAGTTTTCAACGGCATATTACAATGCTAACAAGAGAAAGGTCACAGGTTATCTACAGAACCTCTTTTGCTACACGGTGTGGCTAAAAGCTGGTTAGTCTTTGAATTAGTTTGGTGGTGAAATGTTGTGGTAAACTACATTGCTTATTGTTCAACATGCAGTTTCACTATCTGAGGAAACTTCCTGCAACTCTTTTGTTATATGAACTTATTAAACATAACCACCATATAACTGTAAAAAATAATAACAAACAGAACTCTTGACAGAAACTATAACTCAACTAAGTGGTCCAAACTGACGAGCCATTTCATGCAGACGACCTTGTCTTATCATAGTACGCCATTTGTCTTTGATGTCAATATTTGACCGATGTCGTAGAAAGTTACTACGTATTACCGCCCAGTTACCTACACCATGCGCCTTTACGCCTTTGTATACCATCTCCTCCTCCAGAGAACTCCAGGGTTTCTTTGCTCCAGGCCTCTTGACATGTTTGGTTGAAGGAAGCCAGTAAGTTTCATCGTGTATATCAAATGAATCAGTATCTGAATCATCCAGTATTTCTACTTCAGAATCATTGTTTGTCATGGACCCAAATGACCTTGCTGTCGAAGCTGTTTGAGGCATGTTTACAACAGTCTTTGTATTCTCCAATACTGAACTTGTTGCAGCTGACTGCACATGCTGTGTAGATTTAGATGGCGACTTTACAATATCTGACTTCTCTTTGTCTTTCTCTTCCAACTTTACAACTGTAACCACACAAGCCTTGTCACACTGTGGCACACCATGCTTTCTTGGTGACTTCTGTGAGAATGTATGCACAACAGATTTAGCAGGTGACAGCTGTACTGTTGAAGCATTTGCAGCTTCCACTTTTTCACATACCTGCTGAGCTGCCTGAACAAGGAATGGCTTAGGCAGACTGGACATTATCTTCTCCAGCAGGCCTTGACATTTCACAATGACTTCCTTAAAGCTTTGCAGTCGTTTCAGTGGTAATCCATCATTACAAATCACAGAATCTAGCTCTTTACGACATTTTGTCTCTTCCATGTTCTTCCAGTGTCTCCACTGTCGATTAAATACTGCCTGGCAAACATAAAAACTGACAGTGACAAAATATGGCATTCCACAGAAATGACATAAGCAGAACTCTTAGGCAGTTTCTGCTTATCTGAGACTATTGAACCATGAAGACGGTAGACAGTTCAATAGCCTAAGATAAATGGAAACAGTCTGAGTCTATACTGCAGTGTTTAAGGTTAAGGCTTAGGCACTATACTTTGGTTTAGGGTTAGGGATCATGGGTTGTTTAGGATTTAGGTAAGGGTTAGTGGTAGTTTTAGTCAAAGAGTAATTATCCACGAACCACAATAACCATTTGACAGCGGCATCACGGGTGTTTTATATAGTGCTATCATTTTCAATTGTTTTCTTTTTAATGTTTTAATTTCTTTCCATTCTTACATAGTTAGTAGACTACATTCAGTGTTAGTACTTATTATAATTTTTGCTTATCTACTATATATTTCAGTACTCGACCTCTAAAAACTCGACAATAGCTTAATTGCTGGCGGAGAGTGTTGGCGTGTGCACTGCATGATGCCAGCAGATGAAAGTAGGCTTGGTCTGATCTCGATCTGTGTTTTGTAACTCGGGTTTTGCACTCTAATGTCTATTTATAGTACTGAGCGACAGTGCATAGTGAGTCACTGACAACTGGCCCAGTCATGGAGGCCATGACCTAAGCTCTCAGCCAAGGGTCGTCGTCTTGTCCAGCTGTGTAGGCACAGCCATCGTGATACATGATTGGCTGTGACCATGCATGCTGGAACGCATCAGTCCTTAGGCCTAACATCATATCATGGTTCCATGATGCACCCTTCGAGTTCAAGGCTCAAGCAGTGCCGAGGGGATACAGGGGATAGAAGATGCATCCCACCAAACACACAGCAATTCTTTGCCCATGAAAAATACTACCACAATTTAGGGATATTAATGACATACAAAACAAAGTAAAGCAATAACTGCAAATCGGATATTGTTTGAAAATACTGTATTGCACTACGTAGAGGTAAAGCAGTGGAGAAAACTGCCTGGAAAATCTGAATGATGAACAAAGACAGAGGAAGTGCACCTAAGCATTTTTCTTGGCAAGGTCTAGCTAAATACCCTGTATGCATAGATGCCATTACTATGACTCACTTATGGCCAGGCGCTGTACACTAAACCTTAATCAATCAAGTCAGTGAGCGACTTCCTATCTCCTCAGTTCTCTTAGCCTATCATTAGCCTAAATGCAGCATTGTGGAGATATTTCTCTCCCTCCAGGGCATTAGGCGCTACTAGCCAAGTCTGTCTGACAATGTCCACCTAGGCCATTTTGGTGGCTATGCCGACGCTGCAATCTCTGCTAAGTTGCTAACAGCAGCGGTGAGCCATTCTGGATGGTTGAATAGTGGCTCTACGCGGCGGTCTCACTAAAAGCCGGCTGCGTGACCGCACAACGACTGCACAGACTGAAAGACGGCTGCACGCACAACTGCATGCATATTGTTCCTTGTCTTTAAAATTTAACATTACTTATTTTTGTATTTAATAGACTTTTACGCGATATAGCCTACTTTCACCAGTGCACATTTTACTTTTTACTTTTCTTTTCATAAATTTTGATCTGTTTTTGCAGATGCGTTACGCATATACAGAGTTAGGCCTAACTGCATACAGCATGATCATGCCATCTGTGTGGTCTGGTCGGCCTATTCGATCTTCATAGTGCGCTCGCCGGTCGCAAATATCGTGGTCCAGAGTGTTCCAGAGTCCAGACTGTGCGATCGTGCGGTTGGCTTTTAGTGAGACCTCTGTACGGACACACATTATTTGACCATCAAGATGGTCGAATAGCCTCACACGGACCCAAAAAAGCCATTATGGCATCTAGGCAGCTTTTATTCGTCCGGTGCTGACAGTCAAATATCCTGTAATTAAGAAAAATGCATAGACTGCACATGTAGTATCTAAGTTGTACCAATGTTACTCAATAATCAGGAAAAAAACTACCTTAGCTAATATTCGATCCCTTTTACGAAGTGGCGCCAGAACGGCATGGCATTTCAAGCACATCTTCACGTCGTTGAGTTCACCAGACTCAAAGATTTCACGATAACTACGTGATATATCATCAAAAATGTCAATGGCTTCTTCCAAAACGGTCTGTTGTGCAGTGACATTACGCTCAGTCGCAGAACCATCCACCGACTCCTCATTCGCTGCCTCCGAGATTTTGCACATGAAGGACACAAGCAGACGATACTCAGCGATCTTACCGTCCCTATAATCCAGGCAATCAGGAGCGTCTTGTCGCTGATTCGTCAAACTGGCGCGGTTCGGAATGCCATCAACGGAACCAAACTGTGAAAAGCTTGTCCACATCCGCCAACAGTCATACTCCGTAATCCAGCGATGGCACAATTCGTCTGAGTCTTTGTCAGACATGTTCTCAAATCACACTAGTAAAACTGAGAAGCTTGTGATTCAATTAATTTCAGTTTTATTGTTATTTTTTCTCAAAATTCAAATTACATTACAAACGTCAACAAAAAGTATTTAATTTAATTTAATCACTCAGACAATTTTTTTCGTTGTTGTTCTTCCATGGCCTTTCACGTGCCAGGTTCCATCACCGTGTTTGTTGTCCAGATGTAATTGTCATCGTAGTAAATAGACTTCTCTAATAGACAACCTCTAATAGCATTGGCACAGAAACCAAATTTCTGGATACCTTGAGAAAAAATTATCTGTTGCAGCATATAGACAAAACCAACTAGAACACGCGGCGGAGACGAACCACATATTCTTGATCTAGTTCTTACCAATGACCCTTTCATAGATAATATTGAGCATCTAGCTCCGTTGGGAAAAAGTGACCATTCAGTACTAAAA
>Ga0209782_1000982_pt1 | contig 14026 bp, 7 predicted proteins | sample WorMetmaBAHAMAS1_FD_187390 | JGI IMG/M metagenome (GOLD analysis project Ga0209782, IMG submission 187390) | Marine gutless worms symbiont microbial communities from Max Planck institute for Marine Microbiology, Germany - Inanidrilus... | ecosystem: Host-associated > Annelida > Digestive system >...
GGCTACTTCTCTTCGTTTTTAACAGTACCTTGCCAATCTACTGACTTTGCCACATTATCAGGGTTGGTAGTCAGTCTGACATTCGATTTAGGATCACTCAAGGGACGTTGCCATTGTAACCAATTAAACTGGCATTATACCGCCTTTGCAATCACATTCCATAATGGACTGGAGCATCGCAACGCTGATAATGAGCGTTTTAGCAACGGCGATGACCCCTCTATTGCCCAGGCCTCCGTAATTAGAAAACTAGCGATCATTGGTCCATTAACCCTCGTAGCCGGGCGAGATATCGCTGGGCTTTGCCACGTATAGTTGTTTTTAGTTATTTCGTTGTTAACTTTCTGTTACGGTTTCCTTTTCGGCGAATGTGAAAACGGTGAGATAAATGATAATCAATGAAACACCTGTGAATTGATCGGTGGATACCTGTGAGCTGCTGCTGGTGCTGGCCGTGGTGATGAGGAGTGCTGGTTTGTCGTCAGAGTGACAAAGAGTCACTTTCCTCAGCACAACAGTTCCACCACCAGTCCTTCCAGACAACTTCATCACTGCCCCGCCCGCTTACTGTAGTCCTCTACAGTCTCAGACTCCTAACATGGATGGCTAAAGATCGAGACTCGCGCTGACACATGCCATTCACAACGAAGGCGAAACTGTCATCACTCCATAACTGAATGCGATCGCACTGCGACTATTGTGCTGCACGTCTATACAGTATACAGGCCTAAGTTGTACACCTATAGAATTCACTCGTTATGGAAGCCCGTAACTCCCGTAATTAGCAGCAAGCGGCGGTCATTAAGTGGCAGCCAGCCCGCAAGCACGTCCAAGTAGCAAGATACGCAGTACACTACATGCATGCTTTTTAAAGCAATCATTTTGCTTACGCCGATCACGAGTAGGGCAAACCATAGCAACACCGACAAGCTAGCTTCTGAATTCATTTACATACTGCGAACACTGCCAACCACACATATTGTCGCTCAAGGCTACCGATTACCGAAGCGTTTTAGTGACGAAAACGTGATAATCCTTATGTACACCATGTCTCAAAAAAACACTAATGTAGCATAGTATAACTTCAACGCTCATCAACCTATTTTCGTAATTTTTGGCAGAGCTGTTGCTGAAGGAGTATGCTAGCAAATGGTGATCTGTTATTCCACCGCTCCTTACTAATGTCTCTGCATTACCTGGGGAAACAAACCCAAGATATCGGGTCCTCATTCATGCTGTATACCAAAAAACGATACTGCTTTGAACCAATTTTAATAATTTTTGGCAGGTAATAGCCATGGAGTTTGGGCTATCATAAACCTATTTAACTACTCATGTCTGTTTTCTATTATTTCCTTAATTTGTGAGATATTACAAAAGCGAAAATGACGCATTTTTGAGGTCACTGAATGTTTGTAGTCATGCTATTTACTGAAACAGATAAGATTCTCATTAATAATCTGTTCAATGTAAAAGGCTACAATGGTAGGCATTTAGTCAGAGACTTTCCCAGTAAACGCTGGAACGTAGGCCTTGTCTACCTGTTATTGCAAAAGCTATGGTTACTGGGTGGGTCGACCGTTGTTCTGGCAGCAGCAGATGACGCAGTACCCACAGCTGATAACATTGATATTGTTAACGAACTGGTGTTACACAAAAATGGCCAGGAGAAATAATATTTTCACACTGTACATAATACTACGCTTTTATTGTCTACAAATAATTATCATAATTGGGTGATAACTGTTGAAGATACAGCAAGCCAAAGCAGACACAGTATACAGCATGACTGAAAAGACCCAATTTCCAGGGTTCACGTTTCCCCAGATAGTGCAGAGACAATAGTCAGGAGATGTGGGATAACAAATCACCATTCGATAGCAAACTCACTCAGCAATATCTCTGTCAACAATTAGCAAAATCGGTTGATTTGCATCGAGGTTATAGTGCGCAATGTCAGTGTCGTTTTTTGAGACACAAGTGAACATGTGTGAAGAGCACTTTACATAGGACTAGTGGCTCATATGGAGGCTGGAAAGTTAATAAGACAAGAGACCTAGCACTAGCTAGCATGGCACGAGATGATCCGCCCGCAAGCAACACGGCCGCCGTGCTGTAAGAAGCATGGCGGCCGGAATGCGCGGTAAAGTGGGATTGGAATTTGAAACCTAAATGCACCAATGCACTTCCGTCACAGACAGACGGACACTGACATTGTAGCATAAGCGGGAGATGTATATATTACATCTCGCATTAATAATAAATCGTACAAGTGCTAGAGACACAGCAATCCATCATACATACAGGGTGCCATGGGCCAATGATATCAGTATACCATCTTACGACCAACCGCCATGAAATGGGTGTGGTAAGGGTCACATGACGTATTTTAAAGTGCGGGCCTAAGTCATAAATATCTTCGACATAGCGGTTCAAATTTGTTGTACAGATTTATTCAGGATCTTGGCCCACCACAAAATGAGTAACAATACAAATACATAGGGCTGTGACCTTGGCATAGCGACCTTGGGATGTATTCGACACTTCACTCAATAAAGAACAACGGGGGCATACCACATCAATGGTGCAACCACCTAGCAAATATTTCTGAGGCTCTGTTGCTGTTTCTGCTACTTCTGGCGAACGTATGGCAATGCTGACCAGTAGGTTAAACTTTCAGAATTGGGTTTCCAGTTTAGTGTTGTGTAGTTCCGGTAACCAGTCCTAAAAATAATGTTTGAGCTACGGGCCCGGGACAGACAAACCAGACTGCATCACTGCTTAATGCCCCATAACATACAGCGGCGGCATAACTAAACAAATACTACGTAAATTTCAATCAGCATATGATTTCAACTTCAAAAATCAGTCAAAATTTTTATTTCTGTAGAACACAGACTGCTCAAACACATCAAACAAACGAGTGAATAAACAAAAAAAAACAATGGAAATATGATCACAGGCAGGATGTTTCTACGCAAAATTGAATAAAATGCAAAAGCGACAGTACTAAAATAGACAGCATATCAATTAACAAAATAACTAAACTATCCACTACTTGAAAATTGAAATTCCCCATCTCTTCTGATTATATCGAGAAAAATTCTATCGTCGATAACAAGTGCATCTTTTTTACATGTATGGATATATAAATCAGGACCTGAGTTTGGATTATGATAAAGCTTCTTTATCACAATGCAAGTATGATATACAATAAGATTTACAAAGTGTCATCTTTCTGCCACCATAAAATAATTCCTTTCACTGACATCGTCAATTTAGAAAGTTGAAACCGCGATAAGTATTCCAGTCGCTACTTCTAAAAACTTCCGTTTCATTACTGCAAAACGCCACAGGTCAATTGGACACTTTTTATAGTCGCTAGCCTAACACATGACAACATATCAGTCATATGACATGCTGACTTTGCAGTTGAAATTAAAACGACGCTCATCATCCATTAAACTTCTATACACCAAGCTTAAACACTGAATATGTAAACACAGGCCAATTGGACAAGCCTAGAAGAAACTCCACCAGCCCTATTGGCGGTGGCTATGAATGAATAAAACTGAAACTAAAAATAAGCATTATATTTTATGATATTAACTTCAGATTCCGAAAAACCTATCAGACTTTAGGACTCTAAGTTACAGAATGTTTAACTTATGCCTGACTGTGGCCCCAGTTCTTGGTCAGTCACAAGGCCATGCAAGTCAAACAATGTATGTCAAGCTACTGATCGCCATTTTGCAGGCATCAGAGTATCACCGATGAAACGATGTGCAGAAAAAAGCAAACTGAAAAACAAAAAAAAAATTCTTCGTCATTCGCCATTTAAGCCCACGCTGCAGCAAACAAGTCTTCCAGCAATTATCCGGATAATAAGTCTTTGAGACAAAAATATGCCTAGGAAAATTAATGACAGAGAAAATACAATCAATGATCATCACCGTCACCAATGTCATTAGTAATACTGTCAGCAGCTGCAGCCACATCACTCGCCATAACATTCTGACGACAAACTGGACATGTTCCCGCCTACACACACATGTACTTCATATATAATTAAGGCTGTGTCTGCAGTCCACATGTTGTAATCTAAATTAGCTGGTTTCAATCACCACAAGCTGAAAATGTTAACACACCACCAGCTCTTGTGCAATGTACTTTGCCGACTATATAAATTGCCTTTTAATGTATACAGACTAGTCTATAATAATTAGCATCTGACTATTTAAAGCAAGTTGAAGTTCTACATGGCAACATTAAGTCTTTGAGACAAAAATATGCCTAGGAAAAAAATACAATCAATGATCATCGCCATCACCAATGTCCGCGGTCGCCATTTTAACAGCTTGCTATTTTCCAGGTAAACCTCGGTCTGCTGGTTCCCCGTAGAAAATAGTTCTTTTCCTCCATCTGCTCTGGATAAGTATCTCTGTGAAAAGATGTTACAGGTTGGTAATAAACTGAAAGTAACAATCGAATATGGAGAGAAACCTTGTTGAGCCAGGCCTGGATACAGAGCGTGTGGAACATATGACGACACGGAAGAACTTTAGCTTCTTCCGACTCTTCCATCTGACACAGGCAGATGGAACAAGACACATCTTCACCTACAAACACAGCAGAACACACTGAATGATCAACAACAACATAAATGTGATATTCTCAGACAACGTCTTACGTGCCAGTCAGTTATTAGTAACAGCAACTTTTTACCACGCGACGCTATGCTAAGCTAGTATATGCTGTCGTCGTGTGTCTGTATCTCACACTCCAGTATTGTATGAAAACGGCTAAACATAGGATCACGCAAGTAATGCCACACGATAGTCCCGGGAATCTAGTTTTCTGACACTAGAGTTCACGGCAAAATCCGAACGCGATCAGCCCTACGGGGGTGACAAATGCAGGTGGGGTGGGTTAAAATTGGCCACTTTTGATGAAAAATGCGCTATAAGTCGAAAATTGTACAAGATAGACGCAAATAGTTTTTGTTAAATTTGAATAGGAAGTCATATGCCCTCTATCAAATGGCGATGTTTCCAATGACCTTGGGTGACCCCTTACCCCCCAAACCACCCTAATTTTTGCATTTTTCATCGCCCTTCATATCTTCATAGTGAGTAAACATAGACACTTCGTGATTGGTGTACAGGTTGGCCGTAGCTAATCCCAGCCTACGGACAACAAAGCTTCGCTGACAGAAACATGGTTAGGTCACATGACCTGTTTTAAATTTTAGGGGCCCCATACATATCTCAGGAATGGCTGAAGCTAGAGCTGTCAAATATTGTACAAAGTTTGACTATATCAAGTCTTGCCAAAGGGATGACAAATCACCGCTAAAAGGGACGCGGTTTTGCTCACGTGACCCATTTTTTTATGCGCAACTGTGGACTTGCAAAGTTGGTTGTATAACATATAGACAACAAATCGACCAAGTGGAGTTTGAGCATTACCGTTCAAATATGTGATAATAACCGACATTTCTCGGTCTGAGTAGCAGTCTGCTAACAACCGACGCTCGTTGCCTGGTAATTAAACTCAGTGGGCAGTGTGATATGGTCGATTCTGCATTAAGCAGTGTCGCACGGTCCATTGGCGTTAGCAGATATACTTGTTACCTACCTCGGCACTATCCACGAGACTGGATGGAAGAGCATCTCCCACGTAACATATTCTGAGTTAACTCAATCGATCCTTTTTGCCTTGTATATTTTAGCAGGATTCTGCTCTGACTGTCATCCATCGTCTTTTGTCTTTGTTCGCAGGGTAACTCGAAAAAGTTATGGTTGGGTTTTCATGATGCATCGTACAAACATACAAAGCGTAAAATAATCAATATTTTCTTCTTGATATCATGTTTCAGTCCAGATATATTCTATATTTACTATTATCACTAATACATTATGTTACAAAGTTTAGCAACAAATGCATAAGGTACCGTGTGCGGCATGAGAAACCGTCACTGACGGGAGACTTGAGAATTCATCGTCAGTGAGAGGAGGCGGAGCCTGACTGGTGAGTAGGTTGGGATAATGCTGCAGCATCTGAATCACGACATCCTATCACACACACATTAGTAAAAGTAAAGTAACGTAAACAGAGCACAGCAGTTCACAAATATGCCTCACTGCTACGGGAACTCACATGCCACTCACTTCCTGTTAGTGGCCTGTTGTTACGATGTCTCTATCTAGCACCGTTTTCGAGACACTACCACTTCTCAAGTAAACGTTACTGCCTGTGACCTTGAGAACTCCTTGACAATAAAGCTTAAATTACAAGCCATGTGCTCTTTCTAATTTATGTGTAACATATCGTAACTGACTCGCACTTTAGTTATCAGTTATAGGTATTACAAAGGTTTAAAACAGTAAAAGTGACCTTCAAACTCACTCAAGGTCACTGACAATTATGCCATTCGATAGGCCATGTATGATTTCCTATTAGTCTTCTATTGTAACTATGTCTCTATCATGCACTGCTTCCGAGATTTTATCGATTATTTCCTAAAATTTAAAGATGTCATGTCATTCTGTGACCAAGTCCACCCAAGGGACAGTTCGTAATTCCAATGCTAAATCGCAACATGGTGAACCAGCGTATAAAATTTGAAGTCTCTAGCTTTAGCCATTCTGGAGATATTTCAAGGGTGGCCTAAGAATTTAAACGGGTCACATGACCATAACCACACCCCTTTCAGGGACGGTTTGTTCTCAGCAGGCTGGAACTATCTACAATCGACCTGTGCACCAAATTTGAAATCTCTATATATATCACCCACTACAAAGATATGAAAGGTGACAAAAAATGCAGAAATTGGGGTAGTTTGGGAGGTTAGGGGTCACCCAAGATCATTAGCAACATAGCCATTTGATAGAGAACATATGACTTCCTATTCGACTTTAGTAGAAACTATGCATCTATCTTGAACCATTTTCAACTTATAGGAAGTTGTCAAAAGTGGCCAATTTTAACCCACCCCACCTGTATTTGTTGAACCCTTAGAAGATGACCCTCTTTGAATTTCACCTTGATCTTTGAAATAAAAAAAAAAACTAGAATCCCTGGCTATCATGTGGCTTTGTTTGCATGATCCTACATTTAGCCGTTTTGATACAATACTGAGTGTGACTGTCAGACAGCCAGACAGACATACGACGATGGCATATAATGCGCTAGCATAGCGTCGTGCTGTAAAAATTGACAAACTAAACAATTAGTGTAGTCACAACATCGGGGCCGAACCTGGAAAATGGAGTTAAGGGAGACGCCGTCTAGTACAGACTGGTGGTCAGGTCCGGTGAACGTGAATGATACGAGATCATCCCAGTCGTCACCGTCATCTTCATAGTATCCAGCAGGTACGCTGTCAGCATCACATCAATGTCAATGTAACGTGACAACCTAAACAGTGCCCATGGTGGTGGACTATACACCCACAGTCTGCACTTGTTTACTCTGTAAGCTTGACTTTTTGACCTCCAGGGTATTGAACACTGAGCAGCTGAAATGCAGTATATACACCTACCGACTTTGGTGTTGATAGTTTCAGCTGTTTACCTTTACAGCACTGACACATAAAGCACTCGACTAGTGATGCACATACACAAACGAACATTCCGGTTGCACCTTGCCACAGAAAGTGTTATACTTCTTTACTTTCAACAAAAGTAGGTTTGGTCAGCTAACAGCTGATGTGGTTTCCTCATGACATGATTCAAATTTTACTCTAGCACATGCTCTGTAATGCCAGCTATTTAAACAGGAATTGAGAAATACGTAATTTTCAGGATTTAATGCAGACTTATTTTAAATAAAATGAATTAAGAGCACAATTTATTAAAATTTAAAAATCAGAAAAATAAAAAAAATATGTAAACTAGCCTTTATCTTCATGGCAGGCAAATTTCGAGGCATCGAGGCCAAATACAGATAGGCTCATCACACATAAATGAGAGGATTTTAACTGATATCATCATCTGTGTGAAAACAAAAATGTCAAACTGCACATCGACAGAAAGAATCAGACACAGATATGTGATTAATTAATTAAGAATGCCGAGGAAACGCACTAGTTGGTATCAGTGTTTGTACTTGTTGGCAGTAGTCGTTCAGTGTCCTGCCAGCTGTCTGCAAGCACATAAGAATATACAGCATCGATAAGACAAATCCAAACCACAAAGGGTTAAAGGTCATGGTACCCTGCAAGTCTAGTAACCATGGTATCCAGCGGTGTTTACGTCTATGAGTAGGCCACAGTGTAGGCCTGCAGGGGTCCGTGACCTTTGACCCATACCAGCATGCCGCGAGATGTGTGATCCGCCCATTATGAAGCCCACAACTCTATCTTTCACACGCTCTACACTCCACTCACAACAGCTGGCAAAGTGTAACCACTTTCTCAACACTGTGAATTCAGCGGACTGGTTCAAACAGACTATGCAGTAGACGTCATATTACTGCAGCAACTTGCGTTCTGTTCGTTCTCATTGTTCATCGGCAATTAAGTACGGTGTACATCAGACGGACGGACATCTGAGGCTGAGTTAAGATCTTGTCTCACTCGACAACCGACCGTTTTAGACACGTTCTTCTGAGCAAATCATTTAGCTTGGCATTGAACAAAATATAAACGAAACACAACATAAGCAGACCATCACGAATGAGCTGGCTAACCAAATTCACATACAAAATGGTCTGTAAGACATGTGCTTGTGACGCTGAGGATCTAACGACAGCATCATGAAGTATTTTTTCTGAAATATAAATGAAGTAAAATAGTTAGCAGTTTTTGTTTTCCTAGACTGTATTCTTTGTTTTGTGGAGGTTGCAGCCCAAACAATCAACAAAGTTTACTCTATGAAAAGAAGCCTCCACTAAACAAAGAATACAGTCTAGGAAAACAATAACCGCTAACTATTATACTTCATTTATATTTCAGAAAAAAATAACTCATGATGCTATTTTTGTAAATAAACAAATCTGAAAAAATATCAGAGAAATAAAGAAGTTTCTGCACTTCTTCCATTTTATGAACTTAAAGTAAAAAGATACACAATTAAGTAGCATACAAAGCAAGCAACTGTTTATGTAGTCCGCATTAAGTGCACTCGATTTTTAAATTATCTAGTTATATTTAGTTTCATAATTTAAACAGCAACTCAATTACTGAGACTGACCACAATTTTTTTTACTACTCTGACTGCCACGAGTGTTGCATTTTTCTGCCACATTTTATCTGGAAGTCCCAATTTCAATCTTAGAACTGCAGTTTTGTGTAGCTAGATTCATTTAAAATAAGCGAACTGCAAATACCAGATATATGCTGTTGATGCATCAGGCAGACGGGACAATCACATTCAAACTCATCATCAGCATCGGAATCCGCCAAACGAAAGCCATCCGCATCGTCGTCACCATCACAGTCATCTAATGATGATAACTCGCTGCCATTTCGCTACCGCAAAACAACATTCACAGCAGTGAAAGCTATGAACTGAACTAGTATAAAGTCACACAATGCATTCCAACAGCGGCCGTAATTGTTCAGTCCTACTTCCACTGTAAAACACGCTAAAAGAATAGATCACTTTACTTATCTTGAACAACTTTTCAGGTCATGACGATTATCCAAAATAAATGCACTGGCTTACATGGCATGGGATCAAGTGGCCTGCAGTTTAAGCATAAAACTTCATGCTGGTGCATATGTTGAGTCAACGTCAATTACTCACGTAGCTGTAGCATGGTGGTGTCATCAGCCTTGTCTCAACATTACACAATGTCGTGTTCCAGTCATCTTCATCGTTATCACCAGCAGCAGCAGCAGCGGCAGCAGCGGCGGCGGCGGCTGACAAAGCAGCTGTACTGAGAGCTGCTGATGTCAGTTCTGTGTCCCAGTCACAATCATCCGCATTCGTGTCGACATTATTTTCCCTGCCTACAATAATACAGTGTGCTGCATCATTAGCATCTCACCTGCTCTATAGAACAGCCAGTGTTGATTGTAAATTTTGCATAACTGCAAACCACTCTAATGTGCTGCCAAGCATCACAAGATTGTTTGTCATTAACTGAAACAAAAAGTTCGCATAATTAGTCAAATAAAGCAATCAAAGTCAAGCTCATGTTTACGGCAACATTAAAAAGATAAACAATCTGCAAGGAAAAAAGCAGTTTGTACAGTATACCTCCAAAAGAACAAGAAGAACGGCAACTATCATGGTCTGAGATACGAAAATCGGGCAGTGAAGAAGAAAATTCACCTTCTGAACTCATACAGTTGTAAGACTCATCACAGACAGGACTACAGTATGAAGCATTTAATCTTGAACTCTGCTTTTCGCTGTTCTGAGGTGGAATGTAATGGAAGCTGCAAGCAACTGGTGCAACCATGGCAGAAGATGCATCATCAGTCATCATTGTTTTACAGTAGTCGTAACCATAATCATCGTCACCATCATCATTCACTCGTCCAACACTGTCCGTGTCTGTTCCATTAGACTCAACATCTGCCAGACAGTCGGCAAATGACGCCCAATCTTGAAGACAGTTTCCACATTCCTTAGTTAGACTTGGTTGAAGAACTGGCAACGGAACATCACTGGCAAGTTTGCCAGCGAGAAACGAGGACGTCTTACGAAACTTCTCTGCCGAAGATTTCTTCTGCCGCCTACCTCTGCCGTGGCGGTTAACTGATGCTTTATCGTCTGCGCAGCTTTCAGTCTCCTCACTGCAGCTTCTCGCCCACCAGTTTTCGGCCCATCTTCCATCAGACTCTGGTCTCCTGATGCCAGAACATTGTCTATGTCTACGTCCATAACGAAACCACTGACAATCTGAGTCATGATCAGAACTGCTGAAATCAGACCATGTGCTGTGTTGCGATGGTTTACTGTGGCTCGTCGGTTTTTCTCTTCTTTGCTGTGAGGTGAAAGGTAACTCCCCTTGCCATCCACTGTCAAGACAGCTGACTTTCTCTCTCAGTTTGCTGAACAGTGGCACAAATGACATCTGTCGATCATCATCTAGCGCCAGCAGATCATTGGCTGGAAGCGATCTACAGCCATCAGTGTGGCTTTTCTCTGTTGGAGCCTGCCAAACATTCGAGCATAGATCGGTGGCACCATCAGACTGTGGATGAAAATATGCTCCTGGAACTGAGTGAAAAACGAGTTCTTGTCTGCAAGCAATGTCAGTATTGGTTGACAAAGTATCGTCATTCCTACGCAACTGACTGGTTTCTGAAGTTTGCGGTGAGAAAGCCCGAAAAGCTCTTCCAGCCGTGTACCAACGATGGATACGCTCATCATAATCACTGCTATCTTTACCTTTGTTATCTTCTTTATCACCATCATCATTATTTCTGGGCTCAAGCACAGAAGCTGCACGATGTGAGAAGTAATTCAGACCAGGATATGCAGAACTGTATTGACTGTTGTGTCCAACTGTGCACAGTAACTCATGACCATCAGAATCAGAGCCATGCGGTTCCCCAGTGCCATAATTTATGTCCTCGCACAGTACATCGCTCCAATTATCATCACTGAGTCTACCATGTTCTGCTCTGGACTGCGGATTACCAGAATATGATGCCATCAATGTTTAGGCAATATGCAGGACAATAATATATGCAGTCATGCGTATGTACTTTTGCATATTAGCACAGATCATCATATCAACCTTACCTGCAGAACATACGATACGGTATTTGTTCAGATTAAAAAAGGTAAAGTTTTCTCATACTCATTTCTGAGCATTGTGCCTGGAGCTGATCCCAGTGTACAGGCAGTTAGCCAACAGGTGACTAAGCCATCCACCCAGCGGTAGGTTGCCATTACTTTCCTCCAGGCCTGCGGTTACCTTCCCAGCCAAAGTGTCAGCTGATACCAAATTAGAGTGCTTGGTGACAGAGGCACATGCATACAAGCAGCTTGCCCAACGTTGTTAACTGGAAGCGGACCGACTGAGATTCAAACCTACAAACTTTCGGGTCATGAGCTAACGCTCTACCGTTATGCCGCATAGACCTTTGTTCAGATTAAGTTCAAATTAAATTCGTGTAAATTAGTTGCATATCTAGACATAGACTGCATCAAACAACATTTGACACAACAAATTAAGTTACATGTTAAACGTTAATTCCTGAAAACTTGGGTATTCAAACTTGTTTAATTTCTTTAAAATTCTAGGCTCAGTTTAGCAAACTGAAATGCAATGTTTACAAGAACTGCTAGGTTCAGTCTGAAATACCAAGCAGGCCAACTTATGGTCTTGTATTGCTGCATAATGTGCCCCGTGTGGGCCATGGAATGAGAAAATTAGACCTGCTCAACTTTTACCTGCATGCTATAGCACAGTAGACACCATCACTGCTAATGCTGTGGGCTTGTGTCTCTCACTGTCTGGAGGTCTGTCACAAGCTGGTAATTTGTGTATATGAAATCAAATCATTAGCATGCCAATGTAACTACACTAAAGATAACATGGATAAATCGTGGTTACTGTAGTGTCTTTTGAGATATACAAAGTTATCGTACAGTAAAACCAAACTAACCTTACTATAATAACCACTGCAGTGCATACTATAATGAAACGTGTCAATAACACGCATACAGCAATTAACCACCATATAATACGTAATAAAAGTCATAATACTCAGAAATAACATAAGATAATAAACATGTCTTACGCACGCGATCATCTGTAATAAAAAAAAGAAATAAACACCAATTAAATCTGCACAGTATCCACTCCCACAGAGTTATATGTCCACTCCCAACAACCATGATACTACAAACCCGCAAAGAGCTTACCTTACCTTATATAATTAACATAATAGCGCGCCGCAAGTTCTGCCTCCCGCCGGGCTACGTTACCATTACGTTTGTCTTCAGCCCTTGACATTAGGCTATAAAGACCTTTTGGCTGGTCACTTGTTATCTGTACAAGAAATCTTTTGGTTCCAATGTAAAACAATAGTCTAACCAGTACTTGTCCAGCCTTACCTTGAAAACATTCACTGATGGTGCAGTACTACATCGGGAAGACTGTTCTAATGACTTTGTGTCCTAATGTGAAAGCACTGCAACAGTGATAGGGAAAGGAAATCTTGGATCCTTGCGACATCTATGTTACAATCCTGACGTTCGCTTAATGTATCCCCCAAATCTGAAATAATAGGTATGTTACTGCAAAAACTCACAAATATTAAAATAGCTGTAATTCGTGGGTAAAAACAATTGAAAAAGGTCAGTATGATACAAATAAAGCAACAAAGAACTAGAATCAGATCAAGGCTTAATCGCACAGCCTGCCGCCTGGGGGAATGGGTAGGCGAAGTGATATGGGTAGGGGGTATAGGTAGGCGGGGGCCTCCCCTGACAGACACCCGGGCCCGGACGGATAAACGGACAGACGGACGGACGGACGGACAGACACACACACACACACACACACACACAAGGCAAAACCTATACATCCTCGCTATGCGGGCTGTAACAAATGGACATTTACCGGTACTAACAACATCAGCTAACGCGCCGTTGGACCGCGTGAATAAGTAAGTAAGTAAGTTTATTATAACAAGATCGAGGGCCTAGCAGTGGCTAGCATAGCGCAAGATGTTGTTGAGATATATGACCCCTCCCCGCGACCACAATGCGCGGTAAATTTGATTCGGAATTTGAAACCTAAATTATACTGCGCCAATGCAGCTTCCGTCACAGACAGACGGACAGAAAGACGAACACTGACATCGTAGCAATATAAGTGCGAAATGTATATATTACATCTCTCGCTAAAAACACATGACAAGCGCACATGTTTACACAATGAGGTAAAATCGTCAACACTATGAGCAGTAAGCTGATATCAGCTTACGGGAGCATAGACTTCAGCAGCTACAGGCGGGTTCATAGTCCAGGTCGGTTGGCCTAGACGTGAGCCGGCGGCCGCCCAGCGCTAGTCAAGCACCATTGGCTGCCCTGCGTGGCAGTTTAGGCCTAGCTTA
>Ga0209782_1000983_pt1 | contig 14026 bp, 7 predicted proteins | sample WorMetmaBAHAMAS1_FD_187390 | JGI IMG/M metagenome (GOLD analysis project Ga0209782, IMG submission 187390) | Marine gutless worms symbiont microbial communities from Max Planck institute for Marine Microbiology, Germany - Inanidrilus... | ecosystem: Host-associated > Annelida > Digestive system >...
CCCGCCTACCCATCCCTCTCCCCCCTCAGTGCACTGTAAAGGGATGAACTCTCATGCAATAGATCCTTACTTTCACATAGTGACCAACTGACCATGGGCAGGTTATTCACACACATTCAAGCAGCGTAGCATATAATTTGATACCGGCCAAATGACAGTTGATGTGAGGAGTTTGGTAATGAAAATGCAGGCCTACATACTGTAGAGTTCTAGCAGCCATCGTTACATGCATATGCATGCATCAAAGATGACTCGCTGTCCACTTAGAGACCGAGATTGTCGATCAGTGCCTGCTTTGCTGGTCCTCTATTGATCACAGGACTACTGTCGCCTTTTTATCTTCCAATTTCTCATCACCAGCAGCCTTGAACCGAGCTAAAACATTCGCAGTTTGAGTCTAGTTACGTTGATATCTGCACTCGTCAAACAGCTAGGTGTTGTTGCTGATGATGGTTTAGAACGGTCTGGGTCGCCGCCTGGTGATTACGGCCAGGTTATTCCACCGCGTGAGTCGAAGCATGGCGTTAAACGTACCGCACCGCCGATGTTGCCTCAGCACTTGCTGCAGATGGTTCTCAACAAGGAAGTTGCTGCACACGTAAGTGTGGCCAGTGAATTGTAGTGATTTGTAGATAGGATTCATGCAATGTAGAGTCGAACATGCTGATGGTCAGAGCAAGAGAGTACTTGTACACTTAAACGTTTTGATTGTGACTGATTACTTGATAGGCAAAATTGCAATCCTGATTTCTCTACGAGTACGTCTTCTTGCCTTGCTATTCGTGTCACTGTACAAAACATATGCTGGTTACTTTGCAGTGCCATACAGTTTTTTTCTGATGCTTTGATATGATGATAGCACTGTTCTTACCTTGCGTCTAGCCATCGGTGATCCGAAGGTTGTCTGCATCTTTGACGGTTGTTCTCCATGACCGTCTGTCAGCTGTTGAATACCTGCTCCAAAGTTAATCCTGTCCAGTCTTTGACATTATCCATTCATGCAGTTCTAGACCTGCCTTTGCTCCTGGATCCAGGCATTGTTCCTTCAATACTATCCTCCAAGCAAGGATCCTGTTTCTTCATAGTGTGACTGAAGTATGTCCAATTTTGCTTTTTGACTGTTTCATGAGCAGTTCTTACAGTTCTCTGGATTGGGATTTGTCACACTGGGTGCATTTCACTGTGCATAGCCTAGATTTAGTTGTGTTTATCTGTGTGTATTTTGTATTTTTTTCATACTGCATATATGTTGTGTTATTGTCAGCACAATGGGGTGGACCTAGTGGGATTGAAGCCTGGTCCTTAGGACTTCTCTTTCTTCAGTGCTTTGATGCTGTTGGTTGGGTCTTTTGACCCATAAAACCCGTCCCCGATATGACCTATAATGTGTTTGGTGGGACGTTAAACCTTGCTCAACTCAGTTGAATGTTTCAATAACCACTGCGTTTGTACGGTACCTGCAGCTTTCTGTAGCACGCATTCATTGATTCTTCTTTCAGTTCAGGACACTCTGAAAATAAGTAAAAGACGTTTCGTTTAAAAAGCACAAAGTCGATCGTCATCTGATTTCTTCAGAATCCAACTCCGTACAGCAACTGGCTTTTCATAAGCCGATCTGATCTGATAGCACTGTGCCTAGACAGTTACATACTATACGGCAAATTGTTTTAACAAGAAGCATTTGAAAAATGTTGGGCCCATTCGCCACTGCGAGCCGCCGCACGCCCTAATTTTACATTGCATCCGCCAGGTGTCGCTACTGTCGCACGCCGCTACTGTCGCACGCCGCCACTGTTGCACGCCGCCTGCGCATCGATGTCCACGACAACGACAATGCGTGACAGAGGGGACCGCTATGGTGCCATAGAATGGGCCCAATCAATGCTGTAATTGTGTTTTGGACAAGGAAAAATGCAGTGATAGTACTGAGGTGTCGATGTTACATGATACTGCATACACATGTGTTACTGCCAAGCTTACAGCTAGCTGGGCTGGCCACTAGCAGTAAGATACGACTAAAGCGGTGAAGTTAAGTAGAACCATAATAGATGTTTAGACAGCGCGATTTCACGTAGCATTCAAATTATTGTGTTTTTGCAGTGTGAACCTGCATTGCTACATGAGCCAAACCATGTGATGCTGAATCATTTGTATGCGCTCTCAATAAAGGTCAGTCTCTGATACGTGGGATACGTTGCTTGGTGAAGTTGTTCATTACTAATCTTCTTGAATTATAATGTTTACCGACCATGTTAGCACTGGAGGTAATGCAGCTGCATCCGTCAGTCTTGTCTGTTTCCACTCTAACTTTTGAATTGAGTGACCTTTGACCTTGGCCTTTTGCATATGTATATATATACAGTAGCCAGATTATCATATTCTGTATACGAAGTGGTTATGTGAGTTTATGCTGTGGCTTATTAGCAAGCGATGCTGATCTGCTGTATTGCAGGACGGTCTGATGATTGTCAGTGCAACGTATCGATACCGGAAAAAATACGTCACGACGTTGTTGTACAAACCGTGTTGATTTATTGTTGGTGCTTTGACATTGTTTTCATCTCATTTTGTTGTACATACGATTGGTTTGTTTGCTTGTTTTATGGCTCATGATCAGTTTTGTTGAAAAGACCTCTTTGAGCACTTCCTTTGTTTTTACTTTGATGTTAATTAGGAAATATATGAACATTTTCAGTATTGTCTTATCGTAACATTGTTTGTATATTGTTGTCATGCCACAACCTAAATACAAGATTGTATCATGTACCTACCAGCAAAATTGGTTTGCAAAACTACACAGCAGTTTAAAATGCCGAGTGTGAACTGTTGTGTTTAAAACTCATTTTGACATGGTTAAGTAAACCCATATGCAGTTTACATGACCACTCTGATCCTTGGTCATTTTTCTTATTTCTATACAGTGTGTCTCAAAAAACGACTCTGGTATAACACACCATCTTTAATGCACAGGAACCGATTTTGGTAATTTTTGGCGAAGATGTTGCTGAGAGAACATGCCATCGAATGATGATTTGTTATCCTATCTCACCTAGCTGTTGTCTCTGCACTACCTTGGGAAACATGAACCAGAAATTGTGTCTTTTCAGTTATATTGTGTCTCGAAAACGTCACTGCTTTGGCTTGCTATATCTTCGACTATCATCAACCAATTGTAATAACCTATGGTAGGTAATAGCTCCGTAGTCTGTGTTATCATAAGCCAATTTAATTTCTCATGTCCGTTTGCTATTACTTACTTAACTTGCTGTGATTTTACAAGGCGGAAATGACTCATTTTTTGATTTCGCCGGTTGTTTGTCAAAAGAAGATGAGATTCTGGTTAAAAATTTCTTAACATTAGATGGCTACAATGCCAAAAAATGAGTTTCCTAGCAAATGTAGAATGTAGGCAGCATTTACAAGTTGTTGCAAAAGTTACAGGTTACTGACCATCATCCTGGCTGCGGCAGACGATACAGCACTTGCCTCCTGATAGCATTGAACTTGTTTACGAAATGGTATTGCATAAAAATGGCTATGTGAGAAATAATTGTACGCTGTTATTAATAATACTACTCTATCGTCTACAACAAATTATCAAAATTGGTTGATAAATGTCGACGATATGCCAAACCACACCAGTGTCATTTTTAAGTTTAATATATACAGCGTGACTGAAAAGATCAATTTCCAGGGTTCATGTTTCTCCAGGTAGTGCAGAAACATTAGTTAGGTGAGCTGGGATAACAAATCACCATTCAGTAGTGAACTCTGTCAGCAACCTTTTTGCCAAACATTACCAAAATTGGTTGATGTGGGTTGAAGTTATGGTGTGCAACATCCAGTGTCAATATTTGAGACACATTGTAGAATGAACAGATACAAAAATAAACAAATACAATATATATATACTTTCGACAAATACCATTGTGACATATTCAGTTTGGACTGCATGTTATTGCATGATGAAGATGGTTGGGATATAAGACTACAACGTTGTTCAACTAACGGTGATTTTTATTTCATGGTGTGACTGTAGAAATGTTATCTACTGACCGGTAACATCGAGGTGATAATGCTGTTCACTTACCACAAAACTGCTACGCTAGTAAAGCCCAAGTTCTGTGCTACATTTTACCTGGTTCACGCCTGTGAGTCGATTGTTTAGCATTCAGTGTTGTCCTGCGACATGGCATCATTTCACCCGCGACACCATGTATGATATGCAGGCATACTGTACATGTGTTTCCAGTGTTTTGCTGGTTTGAGCCGGTCGGAGTTTTTGATTTTCCTTGTTTATATAATTATGTGTTGTCCTGTGTTGTTGTTGTTGATATCCTGAACTTAGTTAAAGTACGTTGTTACTGTGTACGTTTTCTGACTGTGGTTGTCTTCTAGCCAATGTGTGTGGTTGCTTTGCTGCTACGCTATAATTGGCCATTATTTTGTATGTGTCTGTGTTGTCTGGTGGTACCCATCTTGTCTTGTAAATTGTATTTAAGCAGTGATGACTGTATGGAAGATAATAAGGAATACATTCAGTTTTGCTCTACACACATAGTTTCTATTCTGCATTCACCAAATAAACTGCATCATATCTTACCATGGCGTGCCACGATGACATTACCATAAACATTATCGTGGTTATTATTTTTCATCCACATCCCTTGGGTTAAAAACAAAAGAAGTAAAAACTAAAAAATAATTGCTGGAATGCTAACCAGTTATCAGTTGAAAGTATCATGTAATAGGATTGAGTTAAAGCATTATATCATTGTCATTATAATTATTATTAATGTGGGAACAGTTATTGACTGCTAACAGTTGCGTGTGTGGCGTAATGGTAGAGTATTTGCTCATGATATAAAAGGTCGCGGGTTCAAATCTGCTGGTTCCAGGTAACAGCTATAGGCAAGCTGCTCACACACATGTTCCTCTGTCACCAAGCAGTATTATTCGGTACCGGCCGATGGGCGGTGATGCTCATTGGCTGGGAAGGTAACTGCAGGCCTGGCGGAAAGTAATGGCAGCCTGCCGCTGGGTGGATGGCTTAGTCACCTGTCTGCTGACTGACTGTACACCAGGATAATCTCTGGGCCCAGCACTTGGTAATGAGTATGGGAAAACTTTACCTTTAACTATTGAAGATGATTGTTCAGATTTCTCTTCGTCAGTTTTATGTTATTTCTTTGACTAGCGCAACTTCTGTTGGGTTTGTGGTGGTGTGTTTTTGTATTGTTTGCATACTTCTGGTTTTTGTGTTTTTTGTTTTTTTTCTATGCAGCAGTTAATTGCCTGGAAAGACTAGTCCCGATGCATCTCATGTGGGTCGTTAAATACTGATTATTCTCACACTCATTTCTAGTGAATTTTTGCTGGGATTATTTGTACCAGACTCCAGTTGTATGTGGCAGAAAACAGATGTGTTTGGAGCCGACTTTACATTACTTTTTACATCAGGAGTTCACAGACTGTTGAGGAAAATTGACCCTTACAGAGTTAGAGGATTAAGATTGAGACTTAACTGTAATTGTGGCTTACATCTAAATTTTTAGAGAAGCAGTTTGCTTCCATTTTTCTTGTGTTGCTTTGAGACTTGACTGTGACAGTATCTTATGACTTGTAAGTCCTTTAAAGCCATACTAAAATGATTTATAATAATAATAATAAAGCAAATTTGTAATACCAACATAAGTTCAGCATGCTTGAATCATTGACAGTCATTTGTTGCCTTTTTCCATTTGCACGGTCATTTTATAAATACAGAAATAGCTCTGTGGCAGGCATATATTCAAATAAATGGCTTTAATTAAATCCAGCAATGTATTTTTTGGTTTTTACAGCAAAGTTATGGCTTTATTACCTTTCTTTTATGTGCTTTATGTTTGCAGTTTGTGAAGTGAGGGAATGTTTCCTCAAAGCAGTTGACATTTGACTGTAGTGACTTTACAGTTTTGGCCTTGGTGTCTGTGAACGGCAGAGTAGATTAGTAATGCCATGTTTTTTTTTGCTTTTATCATGTTAAAACACTTCTTTGATTACTCAGCACTCACGCATCTTACTGATGCTGACTGTGAAGTTCCTGGTGTCTCACATACAGTGTTGATAGATATGCGATAAAAATGTTTAGAACAGTTTTTGTACATGACTATTTAATCATGCGGAGAATTTCAGCAATATTCTGGTTTATTTAGCAGCAGCAGTAGTAATACTGTGTTATGGATGTTGGTGGCACTAATATGTTTTTTGCTATTGTAGTCATGTGATTATGAAGTCATTACATGTACAATTTTAAGCATGGTTTTCACATGTCATTTGTACGAGGGTTGTTTCATAACTAAGGTACAAAATGGCATCATTCTGTCAATTTGTCGATTTTCAAAATATGAAAAATCTGAAATATATATTTTGTAGAGCATGTAAATGGGGATATAAATTGTGTTTCACAACTTGTCAAGTGTGTTAAACCACATTATGAGTTACGAGAAAAATGAACGAGTTTATCAAGCGAACCTGATAATATGTCAAACATTAACTTTTTATTTTTCAACATGTTATCCACATTAGCTTAAATGTTTTTCTGTGGTCGGACCGTATAAAAAAAAATCAATTGCTGTGATTGTTGCAATTGTCGTTGAAACAACCAGGTGGCAAGGTCATTCCTTATCAACAGAATTCCATTTGCTCACAGAAAACGAATAACAATGCTATTACTAGATACATTTAACAGCAATGATGACATCATAATAAACCTTTTAGCTGGTACTCGGAATTAAATTTTCTACAAAACAGCCCCGTGTGGGCCCAGGGCAATCCCCCCTTATCCTGTCACTTCCCCACCTTCTTCTCTATCTTTTAGTATCTTTTTGTTTTTTCCCTTTTTTATTCATGCTTCATCTATCTTCTTGCTTTTCATCCCTTCCCATTCTACCAGAATAATCCCACTCCGTTTCCATGCCCAGATGTCGTAGGAGGCGTCTAAACGTGGCTTTAGTTTTATTTGTGTTGATTTTGTGTTATATGGTATTTTTAGTTAAGGATGCATGCTTATGTATTTGATATATTTTTGTTATGTGGTGTGAAGTTGTCTCTCCCTGTTATCGGCGCTGGTGTGATAATTTAAATGAGCCTCGCGATCCCTTTCCCTTTTTGGGTGGCTGCTGAATAAAAAGGCGGTCAGGGTTGAGGTTAATATATCGCTGGCCTTCCTATACTGGGTAGGGATAGCTCTCCACCCTGACCTTTCGTCCCTGATATAGCCATATATTTGTGCTGAAAAGGGACGTTAAACACCAACTAACTAACATTCTACAAAACACATATACATTTTTCTAATCTTTGCTATTTTGAATTTAATGGAATTATGCCATTTTATAACTCATTTATGGAATGACTCATATTCTTCTTCAGTTGTTGTAGTACATGTAATAACACAAAGACACACAGAGAGCACATGCATCCACAAAGGCTGAAAGAAATTGCTTACCTTTGTTTTAATGAAATTACAAATTTACTGACGTGGCAAGTTAACATTACATTTATGAGCATCTGTAGTTGTGTTATGTCGTCCGGTGATTGAATGAAGTTGTTCGTCTGCTAACAATAGAAGTCGAAGGCTTGGTATCGTCAGTGTATGCTATGTGTCAGTGTTCTATCATGTGACAACATTGCTGATACTGAACAACAGCACAGTGCCAAGCTTCAGCAAAGTTATTTTGGGGACATGTAGACTTATTCTAATACAATTGGTGCCTCCTCATTGAAGCATAGCCTGTTCCAAAAACCAGCTCATCCAAGTTGATGCAGTTTGCTGACACAACTTAGCAAGCTCCACAAATCAGTGACAGTTGGATATCATCTGAAATTTCTGATGGAGCAAGTTAAAAGGGGGCACAGAACCCACATTTTTGGGGAACTGTCCTCAAAATTTGATGGTTGTTTGCAACACCGAGTTCCATGCATTTCTTAAATTTCATACAAATACATGCATAACTTTTCTAAATTTGCTGACAAAATGATGAGTTTCAGATCTCTCATAATCTTGCTTTGTGGAGGTAATTGCTGCTCTTTTTAAAACTATATGTAAGACTTAATGTGATTAACTGATAAATGGTCAGCCATTGTGAATAGTGCACAGTTATTGATCTGTGTAAATTTTTGTTCTCTGTGTTACTTGTGAATATATCGTTAGTCTGTAATGTACGGTAATGTGGTATTAAATTATGTTGCCATGCCTGTTATAGACGGTTGTGCCAGATATATGCCTGAAACCAAGGCTTGTGGCAAGGTTGATAATCGTGTACAAAACAATAACTCTGTTATAATACACCCATAAAAGTTTAGGTAAAAATTGTTAGATAGGTAGAGCTGTGCTAGATATTGTCGTTAGTATTATCTTTATTGCAATTGTACTGTTTTTTTCCAGTTTTCTCTGGGTTGCTCTATTTTCAATCTCTATGTATTCAGATTCACATATTTTCTAGTGAAATTCAGATGTATAAATATTTGGCAGTGCATAAAATTAGTGTACCTTTGTTAGAATGTAATCCTTCGAAAGTTATATTGTCTTGTATTATGTATTATTACTGGGGATGAGGGTGACTCGTTAATCCATTGGCGATTTGGACATTAAGCTGCTGCTGCCATTTGCAACATACTTGAGTAACCATAATGCTATTTCTGCTAAGTCTAAATTCTACACTGTGTGTGTGCTGTGTCTCAAAAAAACGACACTGATGTTGCACACTATAACTTCAACGCACATTAACCGATTTTGGTTATTTTTTGCAGAGATGTTGCTGAGTGAGTACACTATTAAATGGTGATTTGTTATCCCACCTCCCATTGCTGGTGTCTCTGTATTACCTGGGGAAACATGAACCCAGAAATTTGGTCTCTTCAGTCCTGCTGTATACCAAAAATAACGCTGATTTTGCTTGCTATATCTTCCACATTCATCAACCAATTTTAATAATTTTGGGCAGGGAATAGCTACGGAGATTGAGCTATCATAAGCCTATTTAATTTATCATGTCAGTGTGCCATTACATCCTTAATTGGCTGCGAAATTATGAAGGCAGAAATGACACATTTTCAACATCACTGGTTGTTTGTAAACATGCCATTTAGTAAAGAAGATAAGACTCTGATTAAAAATTTGTTTGAGTTGAAAGACTACAGTGCTAGGCATTTAGTCTGAGTTTTCCGTAAAAAGGTAAAATGTCAGCAGCATCTACAAGTTGTTGCAATCGTCCCGGCAGTGGCAGATGACGCAGCACCCGCGTTGATCTTGTTGACAAACTGGTGTTACATAAAAATGGCTAGTCGAGAAATAATAATTATTTGCATACTGTACTTAATAATATGTACAAAATATTATCAAAATTGGTCGATGAGTGTTGAAGATATAGTAAACCAAAGCAGTGTCATTGTTGAGCATGACTAAATTTGAAGACCTATTTTCGGGGTTCATGATTCCCAAGGTAGTGCAGAGACATTAGTTAGGAGAGGTGGGATAACACATTACCATTTAATAGCATATTCTCTCAGTAATATCTCTGCCAAAAATTAACAAAATCGGTTGATGTGCATTGAAGTTATAGTGTGCAATGTCAGTGTCGTTTGTTTTGAGACACAGTGTATTTTTACCACTTTTACATCATGATCAGCATACCATCATTATTATTGTAAACTGTGGGTGAATATGTAGTTAATAATGCAGTATTAAGGATGTAACATATTCTGTATGCCAATTACACTGATTGGCCAATGCAATACTACACCACCACTACAACAGTGTGCCATTCTGTGATTATTAATGAGCATGAGCATTTTTTAATGTTAAATCTGGTTGGTTAATTTGTTATAATGCATATTCTCATCTATGTCTGCTCACATAACTTGAAAACCACACATTCGAACTTCGCTAAATTTTTTGTGCTTGATGCCTATGGCTGTGGCTTTATCCTTCTCTGGCAGCATTTTGATACGTTAATGTACTTCTGGTTTCGTGGATGACGTCATATTTTGACATATAAGCCCTATGGCACATCATGTATATTGCTAAGCGGTGATAAAATATAACACACATAACAGCCAAGATTCCAACCAGATTTTGCTCAAGAATAAAGTCCATCTAGTACCCGTAATGAATTGTACACCCAGGGCAAAGTCTGCTGTCTGTGATTGTCTCATTTTAAACTGTGTCTATGCTGTCAGTTTTTGAGGTATGACAAATGGCAAGTACTTCTTGACTTTGGGTCGTTACCAGACTGAATACCTAATGTTCCGCCTTCATTGCAGATAGTTCTGCTGCAACCGCGATAATCCTGTCCTTCAAGCCATGCTGACTGAGTTGGGCTTGACATTGATAAGTGTAGGTTTTTGCCACTTTCCCTAGCCTTTGTGTTGTTGTGTTGCAGTGAGCAAGAGGCTACATACCACCAGCCTTGAACACGGACTGTGATATGTCACTTTCGGACCGTAAACATTTATCAACATCAAAGTTTCGAAACTAAAACTAAAACAAAGTATAGAATTTATTTTTACATTAGTAAAACATCAGCATCCACATGCCTTGGGATTGAAATGAGTTGTTAGTTACTTGCTATTGTTTGTGATGTCGTCGTTTTCTTGGGCTTCTTTGTTTCTAGGGCTTCATGCTCGGTGCTTTCTATGGTCCCTGCACTTGGCTAATCTGAGACTGCTTTCAGCATTGTGCACTATTGTTTGCGAGTACTTCTGTGATGTGGGACATTCTCCTGCTATTCTGGAATACCAGTAGAGCAGTTGTAGTACCGATCGTGTTCCATATGCCGCCACTGACTTGCCAGCATTGCGAGAATCAAATCTAGGGTTGCCTGATGGAGTTGATTGCCTAGTCATTGCATCTGTTATGATATGTCTCCGATGCTGTTTGTTACTGGCAGTTTATATGATATTTCGACAAAGTGTTGGGTTGTTGCTGATCATGTTAATTTATTTGTATATTTTCGATACAGTAGTGGCTTGCTGTGGAAAGTATTGCAGTGGCAGATTCAGACCATCTTCTGCCCTTGTCTGGATATTTTATTGCACATATTTTGGTTAGGAAACACAATATTTTCTAGTTTTAAAGTACATAAATTTGACCATCTACCTAATTTTCGACATTTTAGAAGACAAATGTCAAAGAAGATGGCTGGATCTGCCCCTCTGTTGTACATATTTTTCTGTGCACATTTTGTTGATGACCACTAGGAACATTGAGCCTTCTTAAAATAAAATGCTGTCCTTTTGCTAATACTGTGACAGGCATTGTCGTTTTGTTTTACTTGGGTAATCTAACGTGTTCATGTTGTTTTTCACCACTCTGTTTAATGTGCGTGAATGATATATGTTGAAAAAGATTTATGCCAATCGTGATACTCTAATGGTTTAGTTGTGATTTTAATATACAACATCAGTTGCAGCTAGACGTTACTTTGCCATTGTATAGCATTGTCGCACTCATGCCAAATGTATGACGTCCGTCTGGCTGTAATGTTGGTGGATTGTGTTCACAGAGTGCAACAAAAATAGGAAATTGGCACATGACAGGATAAGTCTGTGTCTTGGCTACATTACTTCGTGTGGAAGCCAACCAGGTTGTATTATCCTGTGATCCCAAGTTTTACAGAGAAAATCAAATGGGAGTCACATTCAGGACCCGTTTGCATGCAAATTGAACGGAAGTGCTGGAGCGTGGTAATCAGTGAGTTGAGTATGTAAATTTTAAGCATCACATGTTGCACTATCTCAGCATCTGCTGAGTTTCGTCTTTCTTTTGTTCTACTGTTACTTCGGTACTTGCAATTCAAAAACTGGAGTGGCAACACCCTCGTGTTCCATTTTGGTCCCAGAGGCCATATGGTGCTTATGAAGCTTTTGCTTGTCTGTAATAATAATATCTTTGGGCACGTTCTTGATGAAATTGTGCCAAAGAAAATAAACTAAGTACCAGTAGTGGTATAGTGTAAATTTTTGTTTGGGGAGCACCCTTCCCTCTTCTTTCCTACCCCTCCCTCTAACCCTATGTCCCCATCCCTTAATTCTCCCAATCATCGTTCCCAATTTCCCGTTTCCTTTACCCCTTCCCTGGAAAGTGGGAGTCTGGGATTCTTCCCCGGATATTTTGAGGTTGTAGATTGCTGTAGGTGAGCTAAAACGGTATGGAAATGTGTTTTAGGTCATTTTAGGATCATTTAGTGGAGCGCCGCTGCCCCTCGGAAGTATTTACGGGTGCGTCGCTCCCCCACCAACTCAACCCGTGAGTACCACGCTGTAAGGAAAACTGTTTAACGTAGCCGCCGAAGGAGCATGGGACCCGGACCGTGTGCGGCGAGTGAATGTCGAGATTTATAAGGTGTATGCGTTGGTGTGTGCACGACGTGGGTGGTCGCAGTGGCGGCAATATTACGACGACGTGTGTACGGTGCGTCCGTCCGTCCGTCTGTCAGCGGGAAAACAACTGCACGCCGTCGACCAAGGAGGCGGAGGGAGGAGGGGTCGGTGTGGACTGGAGCGAAATCAATACCTTATTGCAGGCGGACGGACGGACGGACGGACATTGAGCACGCACGAGACTGGTGCTATACACATCGGCGCGTCGACGTCGTCGTCATCATTGAAAATGCCACCGTCGGATCGCCGGCGACCAACCACGCCGAGGCACCGCACCGCACGGCCCTTCTGACCAAGAACCTCCCCCTCCCCCCGCCTCCGTTAATGCGCGCGTGCGTCGCTGTTGCACTGCACGCCTGCCCGTCTGTCTGTGCAGCAGGCAACGCGCCATGTTAATTTGGCCTGCAAATCGACTGACACCTTGCATACTCGTTTGCTCTGCGGAAACCGTGCTTATTGTAGCCTATAAACTGATTGATAGGCGTACATCAGTTACATCATAGGCCTGCGACACACGTACTGTAATGTCGCGAGATTTGGCGGTTTACGGCAGGGGCGAGGTCACGGAAAGGTTTGGGGGTTTAACCGCCCCCACATGCCTTCAGCGTCACCAATGGGATTCACACAAAAGTGATGAGCAATTACTGGGTACCACCCCTCATACACTCAGTCATCAGCTAGTACGAAGCTCTTGATAGCTGTAAAAATGCAGCAAAATCTACAGATGTCAACGTCATATTTCAAAAATATTTTCTGGGGTCAAAGCCCCCAGACCACCATACAGGTTGGACTTAGGTGCCCCTCGTATAGACCCCACTCATAGCTTCCCACCCCGCACTAGAAACCCCTGGCCTCAGTGGCAGATCCAGGAATCAGTGGTAGCCTAGGGAGATGACCCCTCTTCTTTTTCACCTCTTGTCCCTTCCATGCCCCCCTTCCATGTCTTTCCCTATGCAAAGCAGCCCCATAAATCCAGGCTTCAACGAGTGTCTGAGGGAGATCTGTAAGCTTGACCCCCTGCAGGCCAGTTGGGCTCCGTGCCAAACACTTGGGGTGAGGTCTGGCAGTGGTGTAACTAAAGTGGGCAGTTGCCCCAAGGTGCAGCACACTAGGGGTGCAAAACAGCCTCACCAAAATATTTTATGGCTAACAATGACAAAAATGAGTTTCATAAAGTTTGTTAAATGAGCCACCAGTAGCCTACCCAGTACACTGTTGCTATTTTGTTAGGTTACAGATAGCACTCATCTGGTTTACTTGGCCTTCATGCTTTTGTGTTTTCCACGTTTACTTTTATTGATGTGGTGCAGTTTGCAGCAAATTTGTTAGTTGTCACCAGTGGCAAAGCCAAGGGTTTTACAGTAAGAGGTTATGGGGATGGGGTGTGTGGAGGGGTGCCTTGCTGCACCCCAGTATGGGGGCACTCTTCCAAGTATGGAGGTCTGAAAACTTTGCCCCTTAAAATTTTTGAAGTATGGTGTTTAAATCTGTAGATTTTGGTGCATTTTAACGGCTATCAAGAGCTTAGTACTATCTTCTTTCTGTGTATATTTGGGGGAGGTATCCAAAAATTTTGTATGTTGTGTGCAAATCGCACAGATGGCCT
>Ga0209782_1000984_pt1 | contig 14024 bp, 11 predicted proteins | sample WorMetmaBAHAMAS1_FD_187390 | JGI IMG/M metagenome (GOLD analysis project Ga0209782, IMG submission 187390) | Marine gutless worms symbiont microbial communities from Max Planck institute for Marine Microbiology, Germany - Inanidrilus... | ecosystem: Host-associated > Annelida > Digestive system...
CTCGGCGCTGTAGATGGCCGGCGTACCGGGGCGCGGGGCATCAGCCAAGCGTTCGGCGACACGGTTGCCTGTGCTCGCGAGCCCAACGCCGCCGCCAGTTGCGAACCGTTGTGCGGGCGATGCCCAGGTGCGTGGCACTCGGCTGGATGCCGACGCCTTCGCTGGCAAGCAGCACGATCCGGGCGCGCAGCGCCACGTGTTGGGCGCAGGTCTGCTGACGGACCAACGCTTCGAGGTCGCGGCGCTCAGGTGTACTAGCTCGCCACCCCCGGACATTCGGCGGCGCAACGACTGCTGGAAGGGATGCCGCAGGAAGCGACGGGATAGCTTATCGCCGCACTCGAAGCGCTCGGTTAAAGACGCTCGAATATTGCCTCAAGGTACTGGTGACATTTAAATCGTCCTCGGTTTGATGGACGAGAACCTTGCCCCCGGTGGGGGACGGTGTGTTTTGCTCATTCACCACTCAAGCCTCACGCTTTGTACTCTGGCACAATAAACGCATCTCGCTTTCCGTAAAACCCCTGCGCGACGGGTATCCGGAGAGCACGGGTGTCTCACCCGCGGGAGGGAAGGGGTAATGGGGATAACTTTCTTACATACGGCAGACTGGCAGATCGGTAAGCAATTCGCACATATCTCCGGCGACCCGGGAGCTGCGCTACGACTACGGCGGTTGAATACCGTCAAGGCCATCGCCGAGCTCGCGCGGGAGCGTCAGGTAGACGCAGTGCTCGTCGCCGGTGATGTGTTCGAGGACAACGCCGTCTCAGACGAGACCCTGCGGCGGACTATGCATGCGCTGGTCCCATTCAAAGGTCCCTGGGTATTGCTGCCCGGCAATCACGACGCGGGCTTGACCCAGAGCGCCTGGAGTCGCCTGCGCAGGTTCGCGGCAGTGCCCGCGAATGTCATCCTCGCCGATCGGCCCGAGCCTATCGTGCTCGCGCAGGGGCGGCTGGTAGTGCTGCCGGCCCCCTTGCAGAGGCGGCATGAAGTGCGGGATCTTACGGAGTGGTTCGGCACTGTGCGCTCGGAGCCGGGCGTGTTCCTGGTCGGGGTCGCGCATGGCGCGGTCACGAACCGGCTGCCCGCGGCGGCCGAGGCCCGGAATCCCATCGCCGACACCAGATCGGAGACGGGAAACCTCGATTATCTGGCACTGGGCGATTGGCACGGGACCCTCGAGATAGCGCACCGGATCTGGTATGCCGGCACCCCCGAGCCGGATCGCTTCAAGGCCAACGATCCAGGCAATGTGTTGCTCGTGACCTTGCAGGAAAGCGGCGCTGTGCCCCAGGTGGAGAAAATACAGGTCGGTTACTACCGCTGGGTGGAGATGACCTTTGAGGTCATGGATGAGCAGGCCATGGTCGTCCTGGATGGCCGGCTGGCCGCGCTGGGTGACAGCGGGCAGACCCTGGCGAGACTAAAGCTCATGGGCACGGTGGATCTCGCCACCCGGCAGCGTCTCGATGAGCTTCTTGAGGAGTGGCGTGCCCGCCTGCATTTCCTAGATGTCGACGATGCGGCGCTGTTGGCCTGGCCCAGTCCGAAGGATATTGCCGTGCTGGGGGCTACCGGCTTTGTGCGCGATGCGATCAAGACCCTGGTCGATATCGAAGGCGACGCGGGACACCCCGACCGGGGTGATGCGGGGAGGGCCCTGCAGATCCTCTACCGCGAGCACCGGGACTAGGGTTTCCTTGACGGACCCGAATCTTTACACATGAGTCGAGTTTGTGCACCGCACAAAAAATTCATACATCATTAAGGTCTGAGGCAAAGCCCGCTAGGGCGTGCCGACACTTCAATCTGACCGGCCTATTAGTGAACTGTTCCTAAGCACCATGCGCTTCAAGTCCATCGAGGTCGACCAGTTTCGGCAGTTCCGAAGTGCGGTGGCTATCCATGGTCTGGCGGCCCGGCTTAATGTCATCGCCGGTAATAACGAGGCTGGTAAATCCACTCTGTTGCAGGCCGTGCGTGCGGCCCTGTTCGACCGCTATACCAGCAGTGTGGGGGAGAGTTTTCGGCCTTACGGCGCCGCGGTAAGCCCCAGGGTACGTTTGGTGTTCGATCTGGAGGGAACCGAGTACCGGCTCACCAAAGTCTTTTCGCGGCGACGCGATGGCGAGGCGACCCTGGACGCAGCCGATGGGCGCCGCTGGGAAGGGTCTGCCGCAGAAGACTATCTGGCGGAACTCCTGGGATTCTCCTATGCGAGCCGGGGCGGCAGCCGCCCGGAGCTGCAGGGCCTGGCCGGGCTCTTGTGGGTCGAGCAGTCCAGGGCCTACGAGCCCGTGGACTTGACGGATCAGTCCCGGCGGCAGGTCCATAGGGTGTTCGAGCAGGATATGCGGGAACTGCTGGGCGGCGACCGGGGTGAGGTCCTGCATCGCCGCATCAGGGTGCTGCGGGGGGAGTATTTCGATGCCCGGGGCAAGCCGCGCGGCGACTACCGGTGCCATCAGGAACGGGAGGCGGAACTGCGGCAAAAGCTCCGGACTATCCGGGCTGAGCTGGAGGCATACGAGGACAAGGTGGACCGCCTGGAACGACTCCAGGCGGAGCTGCTCGCCTACCGGGAAGATCGAGCCCTGGAGAAGGCCGAGGAGCGCCTCCGGGCGGCACAGGCAGCGGAAAAGCAGGTGATGAAGCTGCAGGCCAAGGTGCAAGCGGGCAAGGAGCAGCTCGGCCGAGCACGGGCCGAATGGGGCACAGCGCAGCAGGCCTGGGACGGCCGTGCGCGGTTGATCGCCGAGGTCGAGGAAGGGCAGGCCGCAGAACGGGCCGCCACGCAGGCAGTGGGCGAAAAAGAAGCCGAGCTGATGCCCCGGAACGACCGGCTTGCCGAGCTTCGGAATGGGCTTGCCGAGCTACAATCACGCCGGCAGGGGCAGGACGCCACGCTGCGGTTGGCCCGCGACGCTGTGGCCCTTAACAATCTCGTAGCGGAGCACGAGCGCCTTGACGCCGGGCTCAAGGAGGCCCGAGTTGCCGATGCCGAGAGGCGGCGGTGCGTGTCGGAACGGGATGCGATCCGGATAACAACGGAGCTGGTAGCGGGGCTGAAGGAGGACGAGCGGGACCGGGATCTCGCCGAGGTGCGCCTGCACACCGCTGCGACGCAAATCGAATACCAGTTGGAGTCTGGAGCAGTTTTCCACCTGGGAGAGGAACCCCTCGCCGGTGAAGGGTCGGTACGGCTGACCCGGAGAGCCGAGTTCCAAGTCAAAAGGGTAGGGCGGTTTACGATCATCCCCGGTGGGGAGGACCTGGCGGTGTTGCGGCGCAAGCTGGAGGAGGCAGACCGCCGGTTGGCGCAGGGGCTTTCCGCGGTGGGCGCCGAGGACGTCGCCGGTGCCGAGGCGATTCTGCGCCGTCGGGAGGAGCTCGCGGGCCGTGCCTTGCAGTATGCCGCGACCATCAAGGGGCTTGCGCCCGAGGGTTTATCGGCCCTGGAGGACCAGTTGAGCGCCGTCGTCGTCCGGAGGGATAATCTGCGCCAAGGGCTGGGAGAAAACGCCGAGCTGGAATTCGGGACCGACGACCTGGAGCGGGAAGCCCGAATACTCCAGAACCAAGTCACCGCGCTCGAGGGCGATGTCCGGGACGAGGAACAGGCGGTCCAGGGGTTACGGGAGGCGCTGGCGGGGCTGCGTGCGGAAAAAGCATCCGCGGAGCGACTCATCAAGCGGTACGTCTCCGATCTCGAACGGGCCCGGCTCGAGGCCCCGGACGATCGGCTGGTGAGGGCGCTTGCAGAGGCGAAGCAGGCGGTCGACGCGAGTAGCCGTCACCTGGCAGCGGCGACCCAGGCGCTCGCCGCCGAAAATCCGGAGACCGTTGTGGTCGAGGTCGAACGATCGCACCATGCCCTGGCTGATCTCAGGGAGGAAATCGAGGGGCTCAAACGCGAAGTCCGCGATCTCAAGGTAGAGCTCGGCACCCTCGGGCAGCAAGGGTTGGCCGAAGCGGTGGCGTCCATTGAGGCGGACCACGCATTTGCGGCCTTGCAGTTGGAACAAACCGAGCGGCGCGCGAATGCACTCGATTTGCTGCAACGGACCCTCAATGCCGCCCTCCGGCGGGCCAAGGAGGCCGTCGCCCGACCGGTCACGGCCAAGCTGGTTCCGTATCTGCGCCGATTGATCCCGGATGCCGCCCCCCTGATCGATGAAAACCTGCTCCTGACCGGCATCGAACGGGGCGGGACGACCGAAGTTTTTAACGACCTGAGTATCGGGACCCGGGAGCAGCTGGCCGTCCTGGTCCGACTGGCATACGCCGATCTACTCAGCGAGGCAGGCGTGCCGGTGACGGTGATTCTGGACGATGCGTTGGTCAATTCCGATGATGAACGCCGGGAGCGGATGCAGGCGATCCTGTACCAGGCGGCCCGGCGTTACCAGATATTGCTCCTGACATGCCACGGCAGGGAGTATCGGGACACGGGCGGGACCTTCATCCGGCTTGGGTCTCAGATGAGTGATGAATGATGAATCCAAGTTCTGCGGGCGCTGGGAACCGGAACCACGAAAGAGTTGCTTTATCACTAGTGTCCGGGATATTAATTGAATAAATTCAGATGGTTATTTGTTTCGAGATTGCTTAGATCGTAGTCCACAGCGATAAACTACGAATCACGCGAATCTCGCGAAATCATCGCCCTGAACCGAGGGGAGAGATCTCATTCGCGGAAATTCGCGTGATCCGTATTTTCTCTAAGTGGCCAACAGCTAACTTAATGGCATTGGTCTGTGCCGGCCCTAATCCAGCAAGCGTGAGATGTCGACGTAGAAGGCGAGGGTCATGAGTGTCGCCAACAGGGCGAGCCCGATCCGCTGACCATGCAGCTGCATCTGCTCGGAGAGGGGGCTGCCCTTGATGGCCTCGATGGCGAAATAGAGCAGGTGACCCCCGTCCAGGATCGGGATGGGCAACAGGTTGAGTACGCCGAGACTGATGCTGACCACCGCTAGAAACTTGACGAAATAAGCTAGACCGTAGCTCGCGGTCTTGCCCGCGGTCTCGGCGATGGAGATGGGTCCGCCCAGGTTCTCGACCGACGCCTTACCGATCAACATGCGCCCGATCACTCGCAGCATGAGCAGACTCATGTCTGCGGTCTTGCCGACGGCCGCACTCAGGGCCGCGATGGGTCCCAGCCGCACCTCCGTCCGGTATTTGTCGAACAGGTGCGACGGGACTTGTGCCGCGGCACCGATGCGTCCGATCTCCCGGTCGGCCGCCTGCACGGCACGCGGGATTACTAAGAATTCGTGCCGCTCAGAGTCACGTTCGACTTCCAGCCGCAACGGCCGACCGGGGTGGGCCTGCACCACTTCGACCAGGTCGCCCCAGTGGGCAATCGACTCACCATCGACACTGCGGACCTGGTCGCCGGGGCGCAGACCCACCTGGGCGGCCGGAGCTCCCGGAGTCAGCGCACCGATGACCGCCGGCAAGGTGGGGTGTGCCGGCGACAATCCCAGATTCGAGAGGAGCGCCGGATCGTCGGGCAGCCCGGCTAGGGCATTGCCGTCCAGTACCCGCACTGTATCCAGGCCGCTCTCATCGCGCACGCGAACCGTCAGATCCTCGCCGTTCAGGACCTCTGCCATCAGGGCAAAGACCGCCGTTTCCCAGGTCGGTGTCGGCCGGTCGCCGACCGCGAGCAGCTCGTCTCCAGGCGCGAAGCGGGCCTCGGCCGCAATGGACTGTGGTACGACCTCCCCGATCACCGCCCGCGTGCCCACATCACCTGTAACGAAAATGGACCAGTAGGCGAGGATGGCGAATAAGAAGTTGAAAAAAGGTCCCGCCGTAACAATGATGCAGCGTTTCCAGAGACGCTGTCGGTTGAAGGCGAGGTGCCGCTCTGCTGCGGGTACCGATTCTTCGTTCTCATCCAGCATCTTCACGTAGCCGCCGAGCGGTATGGCGGCCAGCACGTATTCGGTACCGTCGCGGGAGTTGATGTGCCGCAGCAGGGGTTTGCCGAAGCCGATGGAAAAGCGCAGGACCTTGACCCCGAGCCTGCGGGCGGCCCAGAAATGCCCGAACTCGTGGACCGCAATCAGGATCGCCAGGGCGACGATGAAGGAGCCGAGGGTGTAGAGAAATCCCTGCATGAAGCTATTCGGCAGGTCCAGCGAGGTTTTGTTCCGCGACCCGCCGCGCCCGGCGGTCCGCTTCCAGCAATTGCCAGACCTCCCAGCCATCGACGCCCTCCCTCGGGAGCCGTTGCAGGGTCTTGCCGACCACGGATGGGATGTCCATGAATCCGATCCGCCGGGCCAGAAATGCGGCTACCGCCACTTCATTGGCCGCGTTGAGGATGACCGGGCAGGTGCCGCCCTCGGCCGCCGCCTCGTAGGCAAGATCCAGACAAGGAAAACGTTCCCGGTCCGCCGGCTGGAAGTCGAGCCTCCGGATCTTGAGCAGATCGAGCGCGGCCACGCCGGAGGTTATCCGCTCGGGCCAGGCCAAGGCGTGAGCGATGGGGGTGCGCATGTCCGGATTCCCGAGTTGGGCCAGCACCGAGCCGTCCCGGTACTGCACCAGGGAGTGAATCACGCTCTGTGGATGCACCAAAACCCGGACCTGCTCGGGACGGGTGCCGAACAGCCAGCACGCCTCGATGACCTCCAGGCCCTTGTTCATCATGGTCGCCGAATCCACCGAGATCTTGCGTCCCATGTCCCAGTTCGGGTGGGCACAGGCCGCTTCGGGCGTGACCTGGGCCAACTTCTCCAGGGATGTATCCCGGAAGGGCCCGCCGGAAGCGGTGAGCAGGATCCGCTCCACACCCAGGCTTTCGAGACCGCATCCGGGACGGAAATCCCTGGGAAGACATTGAAATACGGCATTGTGCTCGCTGTCGATGGGCAGAATTTCAGCACCGTTGTCCGCGACCGCTCGCATCAGGAGCGAGCCCGCGACCACCAGGGCCTCCTTATTGGCCAACAACAGACGCTTGCCCGCGCGGGCGGCCGCCAGGGTAGGCAGGAGACCGGCGGCGCCAACGATCGCCGCCATCACGGAATCGACCTGGGGTAAGGCCGCTACGGACTCCAATGCCGCTGTCCCCGCCAGCACCTCCGGCGGCTGCGCCATGCCTGCCAACAGCAGCCTGAGCCTGCTGGCCGCCACCGGGTCCGCCATGACCGCGTACTCGGGCCGATGACGGCGACACTGCACGGCCATGCCCTCGGCGTCCTGGTTGGCGGTCAGGGCGACGATGCGAAACCACTCCCGATGGCGCTCGACCACATCCAGGGTGCTGACGCCGATGGAGCCGGTAGAACCGAGCAGGGTGATGCCGATCATCCTCGTAAGAAGATTTGTCCGCGAATGAACGCAAATAAACGCAAAGGGTCTGGATAACTTTAGCCTCTTCAGGGTATGCTAAGGTTATGTTATGCAAGGAAAAGCAGGTATTTCAGGCGTTCACACATTTGGAAGCTAGATTCAGAGCAATTATACGCTATTTCGCGCCCGATTTGCCGGCCTCGAACATCGCCGAGCTGAGTGGAGCCGCCCGACGATTAATCAGCCATTCATGAAGTTACGAATCGGGATCGCCCAGGTTTGTAACGCTTCATCACCTCATCCGGTGAGGTTGAAGTCGGTGAATCTTATTTTGGCGCACGCCGCGTTCGCGGAAAAAGGGTCGCGGAGCGGGTGGTAAAACGACCGTCTTCGGAATCCTGGGAACGCCACGGGAAAGCTATACGGAAATCGTCCCTGACGCCTCCAAGAAGCAGCTACAGAGAGCGATCCGGGGTCGGGTAGCGCGGAAGCAGCATCCACTCGGACGGCTGGAGAGGCTACACCGGGCTGGTGGACATGGGCTACAAAAAGCATTTCCAGGTGCATCATGGTGATGCATGAGTTTGCCCGCGGTAATTGCCATATCAATGGCATTGAGTCATTCCAGTCATATGCCAAACGGAGGCGTGCAAAGTTCAATGGTGTTCCCCGACGAACGTTCCTTTTACACCGCAAGGAATCTGAATTCAGATTTCATCACCGAGAGGGAGGAAGATCTCTCTGGGAGAATACTTACTCTCTTGCTGCACACCCTGCTGGATGCCTTGCTGCAAGCCCTTTTCGTGGAAGCGTTCGGCAAATCGGCTCATGGTCTTCGCCTCGTCGGGATAGTTGCGTTGATATTCGGCCCGTTCATCATCATCAAGCGCTGCATAAATGTCGATGAAATCCAGGTACTTGAGCTGCTTCTCGGGATCCTGCTCCAGCTCGGTCAGCCACCGCACCTCAGATAGCGGAAGTCCAGGTAGGCGTTCTGGTCTCCGCTCAGGCACAGCCGTCGGGGCGCATTCCGGGCCCGGCGCAGGAAGATGACCACCGGGACCACGCGGTCGGTCTCCATCAGCTCGGCCAGGTTTAGTACCCCGTCTCACCCTATTTTGCGTTCTCAGCGAGGCGAGAAGCGGCGGGCGTTGCTCTCTTCTTCAAGCGTAACTATTCAGGTCCCCTTGCCAAAGCGAGAGCTACCTGTGTAGCCTAATCCCATGCCTGAACCGCACGTCCCAAGCTGTTCTCCGGAAAGCCCCGTCCAGGAGCGTGGATGGCTGCGTGCGCTGGTTGTGGAGCAAGCCGCGCCGATCGAGCAACTGCGCGAGCGCATCCAAGGACTAGAAGCATGCCTAGCCCAGGATAGCCACAACTCCAGCAAGCCGCCCTCCTCGGACCCACCGTTCCGGAAACCACCACCGCGCTCACAGCGCCAACCGAGCGGGCGCCAGCCGGGAGGCCAAGCCACCGCTTGATCGAGGACCCTGACCAGCGTGTCACCATTCCGCTGAGCGGCACTTGCGCGTGGGGGCGTTGCTGTGCGGAGATTGGCGCTGAGGTGCTGCTGCCGGAGCGCCGCCAAGTGGTCGAGGTGGTGATCCAACGCGCGGTCATCGAGTACTGCATCGTGGGCGGAACCTGTACCTGTGGGCGGGTACAGCGCAGTGCCTTCCCCGAAGGGGTCACGGCCACCGTCCAGTACGGTCCGGGGGTGTCGGCGCTTGCGGTGTACCTGACCCAATCCCAACTTCTGCCCTACCAATCCCAACTTCTGCCCTACCAGGGTACCGCCGAGCTGTTCCAGGAATTGGCCGGGATTGCGCTCTCGCCAGGCGGCACCCTCCGGCGCGCCGTCACCGTGGCCGCTACCCACCCGGAGGCGCCGGTGGCGGCCATCCACGGCGCACTCCTCACCGCGCCGGTCGCTCATGCCGACGAGACCGGCGGGCGCGTGAACAGCGATCGGCACTGGCTGCACGTGTTCAGCACCGCGGGGCTGAAACCATCGGCCTACTTCCCTGGTGTGCTGGTGCATGACCATGGGGCGGCCTACGCGCGTTATCAGTAATCAGGCCGAACACGACCCCCGTATGCCTAAGCTCAAGAGAAGGTTCCTAGTTGTTTCCGCTCCGAATTCATCACTCATCATTAAGCCCTGAGGGCATCGCTGAGAAAAGGCCTGAGCTTAGCAACCATGGCTTGGTGGACCTTGAGATTACCGGCGATCACATTGCCCGTCTCCGGGTACCGGTCGCCGCCGGCCAGGTCGCTCACCGTGCCGCCGGCCTCGCTGACCAGCAGGGCGCCGGCGGCAATGTCCCACTGGGCCAATCCCAGCTCCCAGAAACCATCCAGCCTACCCGTGGCTACATAAGCCAAGTCGAGGGCCGCGGAGCCGGTACGACGGATGCCAGCCGTATCCCGAATCATGGCTTTGCACATGCCCAAGTAGGCATCCAGATGGCTGTAGTCCCGGCACGGCAAGCCGGTTCCGATGAGGATGCCTTCCAGGGTTGGGTGACCGGTCACACGCAGGCGCCGGTCGTTGAGTTGGGCACCCTGGCCACGGCTGGCGGTGAACATCTCTTCCCGCAAGGGATCATAGACCACTGCCTGCTCCAGCCGGTTACGGTATTTGAGGGCGATGGAGACACAGAATTGGGGAAGGCCGTGCAGGTAGTTGGTGGTGCCGTCCAGGGAGTCGATCACCCATTGAAAGTCGCTGCCCTGGTGCTCGCCGCTCTCCTCGGCCAAAATGGCGTGATCCGGGTACTTGCTATGCAGCTCCCGGATGATCGCCTCCTCGGCGCGGTGGTCGACCTCGCTGACAAAATCATTGCGGTGCTTGCTGGTAACGGCGATCCGATCGGTGTGTTCAAGGTAGCGCAGCAGGATGCGGCCGGCGCTGCGCGCAGCCCGGACGGCGATATTGAGCATGGGGTGCATGGTGGAAACCATACCTGAACCTGCAGGCAGATTAAAGCGTGACTATGGACCGCAGCGGCGAAGTATTCGATAGGATCCGGTTCGTCCTGGTAGAGACCACCCATCCAGGTAATGTCGGGGCGGTGGCTCGGGCCATGAAGACCATGGGGCTGAACCGGCTGCACCTGGTGAACCCCAAGGTGTTGCCTGACGCGGAGGCGATAGCCCGCGCCGCCGGCGCCGACGACTTGCTGGCGGCCGTTCAGGTTCATGGGGATTTGGTGGATGCCCTGCGCGGCTGCCGTTTGGTGGTGGGCTCCAGCGCCCGGTTGCGGACGGTAGAGTGGCCCTCGCTGGAGCCCGCCGACTGTGCCCGACGACTCTTGGCGGAGGCCGGGGAGGGCGAAGTGGCCTTGGTGCTCGGGCGCGAACGCTCCGGGCTCACTAACGACGAGCTGGCGCGTTGCCACTTCCTGGTACACATCCCGACCAATCCGGCATTCCGCTCCTTGAACCTAGCCTCCGCGGCCCAAATCTTCGCCTACGAGCTACGCCGTACCTGGCGTACAGCTACGGGGCAGCACGACAAAGAGACCGAGCGAGACCCGGCACCGGCGGAGGCGATGGAGGGATTTTATGCGCACTTGGCACAAACCATGGCGGATACGGGATTCAGCGATCCCGCGCAGTCCCAAAAGTTGCTGCGGCGCCTACGGCGGCTGTTCAATCGGGCCCGCCCCGATCGGGTGGAGCTCAATATCCTGCGCGGTATCCTGAGCGCCGCGCAGGGGAAGAAGTCTCCTGAACGATTTCACAAGATCAACCCCTCCCGGTCGCCTCCCGGTCGGGACCCATCCACCGCCTCCGGCGGCAATGCGCGGGGAAATTCTAAGGAGTGATCGAGCACCCTTATGTTTGAGCGATTGCGTGAAGATATCGATTGTGTGTTCGAGCGGGACCCCGCCGCCCGCAACGGATTCGAGGTCCTGACGACTTACCCTGGGTTGCACGCGGTTCTCATACATCGTGTCTCCCACTACCTCTGGAATCGCGGCTTCAAATGGCTGGCCCGCTTCCTCTCCAACATAGCGCGCCTGTTTACCGGCATCGAGATCCACCCCGGCGCGCGGCTCGGCCGCCGCTTCTTCATCGACCACGGCATGGGGGTCGTGATCGGGGAGACAGCGGTCGTCGGCGACGACTGCACCCTCTATCACGGCGTGACCCTGGGTGGAACCAGTTGGAGCAAGGGCAAACGACATCCCACCCTGGGCCGGGACGTCGTAGTGGGCGCCGGGGCGAAGGTATTGGGCCCGCTCGAGATCGGCGACGGGGTGCGCATCGGCTCGAACTCGGTGGTCGTCAAGTCGGTGGCGCCCGGCACCACGGTCGTCGGGGTGCCGGGCCATGTAGTGGCGCCGCCAGCGACCAACGAGGCCCACCAGCGGCGTGCGGTAACCGCCAAGCGCATCGGCTTCGATGCCTATGGTGCGACCAAAGATGCCCCGGATCCGATCGCCAATGCAGTCAACCTGATGCTGGACCATATCCATGCCCTCGACCAACGCATCGAGGCCCTGTCCCGAATCTTGGAGGAACGAGGAATCAGTGGGCATTTCGATCACTTGCCGGAACTTCAGGAGTGCCAGCTCCGGTCGGACGGAAGCGAGCTGAAGCGGAATGATGAATGATGAGTGCGGAAATCAATAGTACAGGATTTTCAGGATTAACGGGATTTTTGATTGTGAATAGCGATTGCTGGTTTAGTAAGAGCGCGATCGGGCGGAGGAAATTCTTCGGTTCCCAGGCTCCAGCGTAGGAGCAGGTCCAAACACTCCGACATTCCGCATTCATCACTCATCACCCAATCGATTCACCGGCAGCTTTGCCTGCAGAGCCTCACGGTCGAACCACCAGTCGTCCTGGACCAGGACATCCACCACATTGCGCAGGCGCACCAGGAATTTGGCGGGTTCCTTGAGCTTGAGGCGTTCCATCCACAGGTCGAATGCCTCTTGGCTGTCTACGCCGCTGTGGCGCTTGGCGACCGAGCCCAGGATCTGGGTAACAAAGAACATCAGGTTTTCGCGTTGCGAGCCCGAAGCCCGAATGTCGGCGAGAAACAGAGCGGTCGTGGCGGCCACGGCGGCGCCGTCCGCGTCGTCCGGGGTCTCGTCCACCACATGGGTCAAGAGTTCCACCGCAAGCTCCGGGTCCATTGGATAGGTAACCGCGAGCCAGATGCCCTGGCCCAGCGCGCTCAGGGAGGCGGGCTGATCGGACTGGAACAAGATATCACAGGCGTCGGCAGCGGATTCGAAATCTTCTAGTCCGATAAAGATATCGAGCGCCTCCCGACCCAGCGACCAAGCCTCCGCGCCGCGCTCCAGATTGACCAGAGTGCGCGCCATCTGCAGCTTGACGTCGGCAAACTCCTTGGGGACCTTGGTGCTCCGTGCCAGCTCCCGATACCGGTCCTGCAGGGCCTGCAGATGGGACTCCAGAGCGGCCTCCTGGGTGCTGCGATTGACAACCGAGTCGGCAGCGGTATCCGCGAGCCGGAAATTCTTGATGGCGTGATGCTTCATGGTTCCTGCCCGGATGCCTCCTGAGGTGCCGGTACGGATGCGCGTACTTGATGGAAACAGCTAACTTCCTGATGTACCTTCGGATTATTGCAATCCAAGGCAACAGGTTGCAGCGCGTAGCTACTATGATGAATATGCAAGGGATTATGTGGTCCCTGGAAAGTAATCCAACCCCCTAGCGAGGCTCTGCCTCAGACCAACGAGGCGTGAATTTTTGGGGCCTATATATTAGCTAGCCTCTATAGATCTGGCGTGCGAAAGACGCAGGTCCTGCCGGTCAGTCCTTGGGCGGTTTGAGGAACAGGGTAAGCTGCACCTGCCTCTTGCCGTAGCGCCGGGCCACTTTCTCCCGCAACTCGCGGATACTGTCGCAATCTTTGGCCATGCCGATGACCTCATAGCAGCGCGATACAAGTTGCCGGGCTCCATAGTTCTCGGTGAGTTGCTGGTGCCAGCGGACGCCGGGCGACGGATTGTTCTCTTTGAGATATTCGGCCACATCCTCGTCCATGGTATCGTAGGTGAGTTTGGTCACCAGCTTTCCCCACCACTTCGGGCGCGTCTGCAGGGGGATAGCCCAATTAGTGAGCCGCCCGAACTCTTCCCAAAGTTCGTCAGGGAAATCTTTTCCCAGGCGCGGAGTTCATCGGCAATGAAGGCCCGCAGCTTGAGCTGCAGGGCGTCCTCAGCCCGTTCATACTGGTAGCCCGTTGCCTCATCGACAAGTGCGTTCAGGCCGGTGCGCGTGAGAGCCGCGGCGGGTATGGGCGCAGCGGATGGCAATCTCCCGCTGACGTTCCGTCAGGGGTGCGCCTTCAGAGGGCCTAGACATAACCCCGACAGACAAGTTCAAACCGCTCCGCGGTGATACCGATTGCTATCCATTGCGTGCCAAGGATGGCGAGCCGGATGGTTTCCTGCAGGATTTTATCCTTGTCGATAAAGGGGTTAAGGGTTTTCTGCCCTATGTAATCCTGCAAGCTGCCGCGCTCGATATTGGCAATGGCCTTTGTGGTGGAACTGGATGACAGCACACACTTCCCGTCATCGAGGACGTAACAATCCAGCTCATTACCACCAAGATCGATCTTCCCGCGCCATTTGGCGAACGGCAACCTGCCGCTTTCTTCTTGGGGCATGTTCTTATTCTTGATGTGGGACGGCTGGTCTTGTGGCCACTCTACGATG